>Ga0265798_10000506_pt1 | contig 64794 bp, 57 predicted proteins | sample P3T30metagenome_FD_192430 | JGI IMG/M metagenome (GOLD analysis project Ga0265798, IMG submission 192430) | Plant litter microbial communities from East Loma Ridge, Irvine, California - P3 T30 | ecosystem: Environmental > Terrestrial > Plant litter > Unclassified | place: USA: California... | reverse complement strand
TTGTTCAGGCAAGCCGCCATCATCTGGCTCGAGGCCGCGTTCGAAGTGAGGATGATGATGGTGTTGCGGAAGTCGATCTGGCGCCCTTCGGCATCGTCCAGCACGCCCTTGTCGAACACCTGGAAGAACAGTTCGAGCACGTCCGGGTGCGCCTTTTCCACCTCGTCGAGCAGCACCACGCTGTAGGGGTTGCGGCGCACGGCTTCGGTCAGCACGCCGCCTTCGCCATAGCCGACGTAGCCCGGCGGCGAGCCTTTCAGGCCGGAGACGCTGTGCGCTTCCTGGTACTCGCTCATGTTGATGGTGACCATCTTGCGCTCGCCGCCGTACAGCAGGTCGGCCAGCGCCAGTGCCGTCTCCGTCTTGCCCACGCCCGAGGTGCCGACGAACAGGAACACGCCCTTCGGCTTGTTCGGATCGTCCAGGTTGGCGCGCGCGGTGCGCACGCGCTGGGCCACGGCGGCCGTGGCATGCGACTGGCCGAGGATGCGTTCGTCGAGCAGCGACTGCAGCTGCAGCACGGTCTTGATCTCGTCCTTCACCATGCGCCCGAGCGGAATGCCGGTCCAGCTGGCGACGATGCCGGCCACCGTGTGGCCGTCGACCTGCACCGGCACCAGCGGCGCCTCGCCCTGCAGCGTGCGCAGCGCTTCCATCATGGCTTTCAAGGCCGGGCTGTCGCCGCGCCCCGCTTCGAGTTCGGCGCGCATGCCGGCGATGCCGTCGGCCAGCGCGCGCTCGCGTTCCCAGCGCGCCTGCAGGCCCGTTTGCTGCGCGGCCTGTTCCGCGCGTGCGTCGCGCAGCCGCGCCAGCCTCGCGCCGTGATCCAGGCCGGCGCTCTGCTCGCGGCCCAGCGCCGCGGCCTCGGCGTCGAGCGCCTCGATGGCGCGGGTGCAGGTTTCCAGCAGCGCCGGCGTTGCGCTCTGGCCAAGGGCGACCTTGGCGCAGGCCGTATCGAGCACGCTGATCGCCTTGTCCGGCAGCTGGCGCCCGCTGATGTAGCGGTGCGACAGGCGCACCGCCTCGACGATCGCCTCGTCGAACACGCGCACGTTGAAATGCCGCTCCATCAGCGGCGCCATCGCGCGCAGCATGGCGCAGGCGGTGGCTTCGTCGGGCTCCTCGACCTTGATCACCTGGAAGCGCCGCGCCAGCGCCGCATCCTTCTCGAAGTACTTCTTGTATTCGCTCCAGGTGGTAGCGGCGATGGTGCGCAGTTCGCCGCGCGCCAGCGCAGGTTTGAGCAGGTTGGCCGCATCGTTCTGGCCGGCCGTGCCGCCGGCGCCGATCATGGTGTGGGCTTCGTCGATGAAGAGGATGATCGCGTGCGGGCTGCGCTTCACCTCGTCGATCACGTTCTTCAGGCGGTTCTCGAACTCGCCCTTCACGCTGGCGCCGGCCTGCAGCAGGCCCATGTCGAGCGTATGGATCTCGACCCCGCGCAGCACTTCCGGCACGTCGCCTCCCGCGATGCGCAGCGCCAGCCCTTCGACCACGGCGGTCTTGCCGACGCCTGCCTCGCCGGTGAGGATGGGGTTGTTCTGGCGGCGCCGCATCAGGATGTCGATGGCCTGGCGGATCTCGGGGTCGCGCCCGATCACCGGGTCGACCTTGCCGCTGCGCGCGCGTTCAGTCAGGCAGGTGGTGAACTGGTCCAGCGCCGGCGTCTTGCCGGGCGCCTGCGCCTCGAGTTCGCCGACCGGGTCGCCGCCGCCGGTCAGCGGCGCGCCCGCGACCGCCGCCGCTTCGCCGGAGCCGCGCGTGAGCTTGTCGAAGTCGTGCTTCAGGCGATCCAGCGGGAAGTCGGCGAACAAGGGCGAACCGCGCCGCGCCAGCTGGGCCAGGCCAGGTTCGGTGAGCAGCGCCAGCAGCAGGTGGCCGCTGCGGATCAGGTTCGGCTGGCCATCGCCGAGCGAGGCGATCAGCCAGGCGTGCTCGAACAGCAGCGGCAGGTGCTTCGAGAACACCGGCGTGCGCGCGCTACCGGTGGCGAAGCGCGCCACCTCGCGCCGCAAATCGTTTTCCAGCGCGCTGAGGCTGATGCCGCAGGCGCGCGCCGCCACCACCACGTCGCAATCGGGCTGCTCCAGCAGCGCCAGGAACACGTGCTCGATGTCGACTTCGTACTGGCCCAGGCCGACGCAGATGTTCGCGGCGCGCGTGGCCGCGGTGCGCGCGGCGTCGTTCAACTTGCCGATCAGGGTCTTGAGGTTGATGTCCATGGAGGTCCTTTGTGTCGGAGTGGTCTAGCGCGGGCGCACCGTGCGCTTGACGGCGTAGTGCAGCGACGAGGGCTGCAGCACCGCGCTGAAGTTGACCGCATCGCCGGCGGAATCAGGCAAATCGGGCAGGGCGAGGCGGGCGTGGATGACGAAGTCGAGCCGGTTGACGCTGCCGGCCGGCGGCGCCAGGCTGGCGCTGACGTCCTTCAGGCGCGGCTCGTGGGTCTCGATGGCGGACTTGATGCTGGCGCAGACCGCGGCGCGGTCTTCGGCGCTGGTCAGGCAGAAGGCGGCGAAGTCGGCCAGGCCGTAGTTCAGGATCGAGGCGCCTGCCAGCGGCAGGGTGTCGAAGGCGCCGGCCGGCAGCGCGACGCGCGTGTTGAGCAAGGCCTCGAGGTCGCGCGCCACCAGGTCCTTGACCTGTTCGACCGACAGCTGGGCGGCGCCTGGCGCACGCTCGTCAAGCAGGCGCTCGTCCATCAGGCGATCCAGTACACCGGGTGTGTAGCCGTTCATGCGAACCTTGGAAGGGAGGAAGGGACCGGCAGGACGCCGGCCCGTGTGCTGCACGCTGCGATGTAGAGGAGGATCAGACGATCTTGTTGGTCGCCAGGTCCCAGCCGCCGGAGGTATTCCCGCCGGCGCCGCCGCTCACTTTTTGCTGGGTGTACTTCCATTTGATCTTCGAGAACTTCAGGCCGACCTTCTCCTGGATGATCGCGCCCTCTTCCACTTTCGGCTTGATGGCGCCGATCAGCACGTTCTCCAGTTCGATCTCGAAGTACTTCACGCGGTCGCCCTGGCCGTCGGCGCGCATGAATTCGAGCTTGGCTTTCGGGATGGTCTTGCCGGCCGAGCAGGTTTGCAGCAGGATCGGCGACGCCAGGTCGGCCAGCTTGTCGATCACGACCTCCTCGTGCTCGCAGCGTTCGGCGGTGTGGCCGCCGCCGGTGGACGCGGTGGCCGAGCGCGGTTGCTTCACGCCCCAGGTCACCGTGGTGCACTCGATCCAGTCCTTGTGCTTGTCGTCCATCGACTCGCCCTTGATGCCGTCGATGTGCAGGTACACGTCAATTGCCATGTTGGTTTACTCCAGTTTTCAGGTTGATGGTGGGTCAGCTTTTGGTCGACTGCGGCAACTCCGCGACCAGTCGGAGAGAAACGGAGAGCTCGTCGAGCTGGAAGTGCGGCCGCAGGAAGGACACCGCGCGGTAGCAGCCGGGCCGGCCCGGCACCTCGGACACCTGGACGCTGGCCTCGCGCAGCGGGAACTGGGCCTTCTGTTCCTGGCTCGCGTTGTCGTCGAGGAGCACGTACTGGGTCAGCCAGCGGTTCAGGTAATCTTCGACGTTCGAGGCGGCGGCGAAGCTGCCGATCTTGTCGCGCATCATGGACTTCATGTAGTGGGCGATGCGCGAGACCGCGAAGATGTACTGCAGCTGCGAGGACAGCATCGCGTTCGCATTCGCCGCCTCGTTGTTGTACTTCTTCGCCTTCTGCGTCGACTGGGCCCCGAAGAATGCCGCGTACGAGGTATTCTTGCAGTGCACCAGCGAGATGAAGCCGAGGTCCGACAGCTCTTTTTCGCGGCGGTCGGTGATCGCCACCTCGGTCGGGCACTTCAGCGCGACCTCGCCCTCGTCGGTCTTGAAGGTGTGGGTCGGCAGGTCCTCGACCAGGCCGCCGCCCTCGACGCCGCGGATCGCCGCGCACCAGCCATAGTCCTCGAAGGCGCGCGTCAGCTTGGCGGCAAACGCATACGAGGCGTTGCACCACAGGTATTTGCTGTGGTCGGTGCCATCGACGTCTTCGACGTAGTTGAAGCCTTCGGTGGTATGGCCATCGGCCGGGTTGAACGGCAGGCGCCCGAGGAAGCGCGGCAGGGTCAGGCCGACGTAGCGCGAATCCTCGGACTCGCGGAACGCCTTCCACTTGGCGTATTCAACGGTGTCGAAGACCTTGGCCAGGTCGCGCGGCTTGCCCAGGTCGCCGAAGCTTTCGACCCCGAACATGTCGGGCGCGGCGGAGGCGATGAAGGGCGCATGGGCGGCGGCGGCGACGTGCGACATCTGCTCGAGGAAGTACATGTCCTCGGGCTGGCGGCTCATCTCGAAGTCGCCGATCAGGGCGCCGTAGGGCGCGCCGCCGAAGGTGCCGAATTCTTCTTCGTAGACCTTGCGGAACAGCGTGCTCTGGTCGAATTCGAGCGCGGCCTGGAAGTCCTTCACCAGTTCGCGCTTGCTGGCATTGAGCATGCGGATCTGCAGGCTGGGGCCAGTGGAGGAATTCCTGACCAGGTATTGCAGGCCGGTCCAGCTGCGTTCGAGCTTCTGGAATTCGGGCGCATGCATGATGCTCGACAGCTGGGTCGAGATCATGGCGTCCAGCTCGGCCAGGCGCGCATCGATCATCGCCGACAGGTTGTTCGACACCACCATCGTGCCCGACATCACCTGGGTCACGAGCTCCGAGATCAGGTCGCGTGCGCGCACATGCTCGCTGCTGGACGAGGCCACACGGCTTTGCTCGACGATCTGGTCGAGCAGCGACGTGTCCAGTTCGGGGGCCGCCGCCGGCGCGCCTTGCGCCGCGCTGTCGAGTATCGCCGCCATTATTTGTCCTCCGTCTTGCGCAGGCTGTCGAGTTTCTCGGTATTGCCCAGGACTTCGCTCAGGATGTCGTCGAGCTTGTCATTCCCGGCCAGCTTGTTGCGCAGGTCGGCCAGCTTGGTGCGCGCTTCCAGCAGTCCTTTCAAAGGCGCGACCTGCTGCACCACGGCTTCCGGGCGGAAGTCGGCCATCTCGCGAAATTGCAGCTGCACGCCGAACTGGCCGCCCTCCTCGCTCAGGTGGTTCTCGACGCGGAAGCTGGCGACCGGCGCCACGGCGCTCAGCACCTCGTCGAAGTTACCGGCGTCGACATTCACGAACTTGCGGTCTTTGATGCGCTTCTTCTCGGCGTTCGGGTCGGCGCCGAAATCGCCGATCACGCCGACCACGAAGGGCAGCTCCTTGTTCTCGATGGCGTCGCCGATCTCGACGTCGTAGGTCATCTGCACGCGCGGCGCACGCACCTTTTGCAGGCGTTTCTGCACGCTTTCATTTTTTGCCATGTCGGCTCCAGGGTGGGAAGGGGGACCGGCGCGCGGCCGCCCCAGTGAATTACTTGAGCGCGCCGAACGGGTCGCTCGACGAGGATGCGCTGGCGGTCTTGCCCGCGTTGGGCGGCGGCGCCGGTGCCGGATTGGAACGCGGCTTCGGCGTGGGCTTCGGCTTCGGCACCAGTACCTCCTCGCCCAGGCTGGCGCGCAGCAGCTTGGCCAGGTCCTGGGCTTCGGACTTGACGTCGCCATTGAGCTTGTTCTTGCGCGTCAGTTCGGCCAGCGCCTTGCTGGTCACGCGCAGCCCGCTGACGGCGGCGATGCTGTTGGCCAGCTGGTCGTCGGGGTCGCGCTCCAGCGCTTCGTGCGCATGGACGATGGCCTCGCCGTAGTCGCTGGCGTCGAAGCGCATCTGCGCCATCCGCACCCAGGGGGTCTTGTCGGCCGGGAAGGACAGGCTGGCGCCTTTCAGCACCGCGTAGGCCTTGTCGCGCTGGCCGGTGGCGACGGCAGCATCCGCGTCGGCAATGGCGGCGGCCATCGTGGCCGGCTTGCCGGCGCCACGCGCCGCATCGCCGGGGCTGGCGCAGGCCGCCAGCAAGGCAGCGCAGGCGACAGCCGGAATCAGTCGTGTCAACTTCATCGTGTTCTCCAGTACGTTGAACCAGCCGCCATTATTCGGGAAGCGATTTCAAAAGAGTTGCGCTCAATCAACATGTGGGCGCTTGCGTGGCGCGGCGCGCGAACTGCCTGCCCCTTGCGCTGGCGCAGCTACCCTGTCCGGCACTGCTGTTAAATGAGCGATGGTTTTATTTACGAAAGGCAAGAACGCCATGCGCACCCTTCCCTTACTTTCCTTTGCTCTCTTGCTGACTGGATGCGGCGGCCTGTCCGCCCTCACCGGCAAGGCGCCTGAACTTCCCGACGTCCAGAAGCCGCCGCGCGAGGTGGCGATCCGCCTGCACGCCGCGCCCAGGCTGAATGTCGACGCCAGGGGCCGTCCCCTGGCCCTGGTGGCCCGCGTGTACAAGCTGCGCCAGAACGCCGCCTTCGAAGCGGCGCCCTATTCCGCCTTCCTCACGCCGGGCGCCGAGAAGGAAGCCTTCGGCGCCGACCTGGTCGAGGTGAAGGATGTGACCCTGGTGCCGGGCCAGCGCTACGAAAGCCTGGAGAAGGTGACGCGCGAAGCCGGCTATGTGGGCGTGGTGGCGCTGTTTCACGCGCCGGCGCCGCAGCGCTGGCGCCTGGCGTTTCCGGTACTGGACGCGGAAAAGGCCGGGCTGACGGTCGGCCTGCATGCCTGCGCGCTGTCCGCCGGCGCCGGCGCCAAGCCGACCGTTTCAGATGTCAAGCCCCTTGGGTCTGCGCGCTGTCAATAAGCCTGCGCGCCTTTCGCTCAAGCTCAATATTTTCCCGAATCAACTTCTTTGATTAAATTTCCGGGAGGTACAACGTGACCATGCCATCGAAATTGCTGTGGGGCGAGGGCTTGTTCCTGCGGCCCCAGCATTTCCAGCAGCAAGACCGCTACCACGAGGCGCGCCTGAACCAGACCGCGCGCGCGCTCCACCCTTATTGCTGGGGCGTGCGGCGCATCGTCGTCGACCATGAAGCGCTGAAATCCGACACCCTGCGCATCGATGCGCTGTCGCTGGTGTTCCCGGATGGCGAGCTGTACCGGGCGCCGGAATCCGACCCGCTGCCGCTGCAGGTGCGCCTCGGCGAGCTGCCGCCGAACACCCAGAACATCAGCTTCCACGCAGCCCTGCCCGCCCTCAAGCCGCATGGCGACAACTGCGCCGAGCCCGATACGCAGGACGAGGGAGCCGGCGAGGCGCGCTTCGCACAGCACGAGCGCGACACCCAGGATTTGTTCACGCATGCGGCCGACGCGCCCCTGGTCTACCTGAAGAAGACGGTGCGCCTGGTGTCCGACCTCGATGCGCTGGAAGCCTTCGACAGCTTCCCGCTGCTGCGCCTGCGCCGGGTGGCGACCGGCGGCTTCGAGGTCGACCCGTCGTTCACGCCGCCCAGCCTGTCGATCGAGGGCGCCCCGGGCCTGCACAACGCCGTGGCGCGCCTGATGGAAAAGCTGCTGGCCAAGGTCAACGCCCTGTACGGCCACATGCGCGAGCCGAGCCGCAACGTGGTCGAGATCCGCGGCGGCGACATGTCCTCGTTCTGGCTGCTGCACACGGCCAGCACCGGCTACGCCGCGCTCTCGCACTACCTGCACCACCCGGAGCTGCATCCGGAACGCCTGTTCGGCGACCTGCTGGCCCTGGCCGGCGGCCTGATGGCCTACTCGCGCAGCTACAAGCTGGAAGACTTGCCGGCCTATTCCCACCTCGATCCCGGCCCCGCCTTTGCGCGCCTGGTCGACATCCTGCGCGACCTGCTCGACACCGTGGTGTCCTCGAAATACTTCTCGATCCCGCTGTCGAACGACCGGCCCTCGTACCACCTGGGCGCCCTCGACTCGGGCAAGATCAACGCCCAGACCACGCTGTATCTCGCGGTATCGGCCGACATGCCGGCGCTGCAGCTGGTCGACGTGGTGCCGCTGCGCTTCAAGCTCGGCGCGCCCCAGGACGTCGACACCTTCGTGCTCTCGGCCCTGCCCGGCGTGCGCCTGGTGCACGCGCCGCAGGTGCCGGCGGCGCTGCCGGTGCGGCCCGACACCTATTACTTCGCGCTGGAAAACCGCGGCGCCCTGTACGACAACATGCTCAAGGCGCAATCGATCTCGATCTACGTGCCGAACGGGATCCGCGACCTGCAGCTCGATTTGATCGCGGTGGCGGCATGAGCGGCCACGTCGAACGGCGCGCCGCGCCGCAAGCCGGCCACCGCGGGGCGGCCGGCAGCACGCCGCAAAACCTGGTCGACCTGATGTACGAAGGTTTCTACGCCCTGTTCCTGCTGAAGAACGGCTGCGGTCCGCACGACAAGACCGCCTTTGCCGACCACATGACGGCCTTCCTGGGCGATGTCGACCGCAACGCGAAGGCGCTGGGCGTGGCGGCCGACGACGTCACCGCCGCCAAATATGCCTTTTGCTCGGCGGTCGACGAGATCATCCTGCGCTCGAACTTCGAGGTGCGCGAAGCGTGGGAAACGCGGCCGCTGCAGCTGCGCGTGTTCGGCGACCAGCTGGCCGGCGAGCACTTCTTCCACCGCCTCGAAGACCTGCGCGCGAAAGGCAGCGTGCATTTGCAGGCGCTCGAAGTCTTCCATATGTGCCTGCTGCTCGGCTTCCAGGGCCGCTACGCGCTCGACGGCCACGACAAGCTGAACTACCTGGTGGCGCGCCTGGGCGACGAGATCGCCCGCATGCGCGGCAAGAACCGCGGCTTCGCGCCGCACGCCGAGCGCCCCGACCAGGTCACCAACACACTGCGCAGCGACCTGTCGCTGTGGGTGCTGTCGGCCGTGTTCGCGCTGGCCGGGCTGGCGGCCTACGTGGGCTTTCGCGCCAAGCTCTCGCACGACACCGAGACCACGCTGGCCGCCTACAACGACCTGGTCAAGCTGCCGCCGCGCGCGGCGAATGTGACGATTACCCTGCCTTGAGCGCTGAACGAAAAACGCCGCCGGCTTCGCAGCCGGCGGCGTTTTCTTTTGGCGGAAATGCAGCCCTATTGGACAACCTTGAACTCGATGCGCCGATTGCGTGCGCGGCCCTCGATTGTACGGTTATCCGCCACCGGCCGGTCCGGTCCTTCGCCCGACACCGCGATCAGGTCGCCGTTGATGCCGCGCGAGGCGACGTAGGCCTTCACGGCTTCGGCGCGCGCCTGGCTCAGCGACAGGTTGCCGGCGCGCGAGCCGGCGTTGTCGGTGTGGCCGATCACCTCGACCTTGACGTCCTTGAGTTTCTTCAGCACGTCGCTCATCTGGTCGAGGATGGCCATGCCCGATGGCGTCAGGGCCGCCTTGCCCGACTCGAATTCGATGATGCGGTTGGCCAGCGCGGCGTCGAGCTGGTATTGCTGCGTCGCCGCCACGCGCAGGCTGTTGTTGACGGTGTAGGTCGGGTTCAGGCTGGACGCGATGTCGCCGGCGATCTGCTGGCGCTGGGTCTCGCTGGCGACGTCGCCGCGCAGGCTGATGTTGTTGCCGTCGATTTTCAGCTGGCCGCGGCTGATCATCTTCAGGTTCGGGCCGATCAGGCGGCCGACGTAGTCGTTCCAGTTGGCCGGCGTCGACACGGTGCCGACCGACAGCTGGTCGACCACCCGTTCGGCGCCGTACACGGCGCGCAGGCGCGCCAGCAGGCCGGCCTTGCCGGCGTCGTCGGCGACGGTGCCGGTGACGACAATCGGGCCAGTGGAGACTGGCGCCTGCGCAGGAGACTGCACAGGCGCCTGCGCGACGGCAGCGCCGGCACTGGCGAGGGCAAGCAGGACAAGCAGCGGTCGTTTCACGATGCGCCTCCTATGAAAGTCTTGAGGAACAGCTCGCGCGCCATTTTCAGGGGCAGCTGCGGCTGGTCGAGGTAGCTGGCCAGGGCGCGCACGTCGATGTCCAGGCCGAGCTGCTCGTCGATCCATCCGAGCTCGGCAAAGCGCACCTGCTGCTCGGCGCCGGCCAGCGGATCGATGATCCCGTGCAGGGTCTGGGCGGCGGCGCCGCAGAAGCCGATCACCAGCACCGGGCGGCCCTCCTGGCGGGTCAGGAACAGCACCAGGTCGAACTCGGTGCGGCGCACGAAGGGAGCGACCAGTTCCAGCCAGAAGGCGGCGACCTGTGGCCGCAGCGCGGCATCCTCGGGCAGCGGCAGCACCAGGCTCTTGTCGACCCGGGACGGCTTGCTGTGCATCACCGGCTGCAGCAGCAGCCCGAGCGCGAGCACGATGCGGCTGGCGTCCAGCCCGCCCAGCACGGCGGACAGGGAACTGACGCTGCCCTCGGCCAGGAAGCGCGCCAGCGCGGTATCGGCGTCGCCCAGCGCCACCGCCGCCTCGCTGATCCCCTGCAGGTGCGGCGCCGGATCGCAGGCGGCCAGCACCTGCGGCGCGGCGGCCTCGAGGAAGGTCCAGAGCGGCGCAAAGGCCAGCGGACAGCGCGCGAGAAACCCCGGCGGATCGGCGACGTCGAGCGTGCGCATCATCAGGAAGGGAAAGCGCCGCCCCGGCGCGTCGTGGCTGGCGACCAGGTGGCCGGCCACCGCAAGCCGGCGCGCCGGGCCGACAAAGGCGAAGCTGACCGGCGCCAGCGCATCGTAGTCGATCTTCCAGCGCGCGCTCGAGGGCAGGCGCTGCATCACGGCGGCCAGCCAGTCGTCGAGCATGCCCATCGCGGCCGCATCGTGGGCCAGCTTCACGAAGTCGCTGCGCGCCGGGATCTTGCCGAAGTAGCCGATCCGGCCGGGCGCCGCGCGCATCACTGCACACCTCCGGCGGCGGCCATGGCCGCGCTGTCGATCCGGGTCTCGGCCGGCCGGCCGACGATGGTGCCAGGCAGGCGCATGCCCTTGAAGCCCTGGCCGCCGGCCGCGGCGCCGCCGCCGTTCGCTTCGGCGCTGCTGGTGATCTTCAGGTCCACCGCCACCGACAGCGCGCCGCCAGCGCCGTTCCAGCGCAGCTCGTGCACGCCGCCGTCCTTGCGCTTCTTGGCGGCCGCTTCGATCATGCGTTTCAGGCCGAACTGGCCCGGCTCGTTGAACAGTTCCACCGTGCGCCCGTCGAAGGTCACCGCCGTGATGCGTGCGCCCGACGTGCCCGGGCCCGGGTGCACCATGTTGAACCACACCGGCGGCGTGTTCCGGTAGCGCAGCTGCTGGCCGTCGATCTCGATGGTGTACTCCGTGGTGCCCGGCGCCGGCATGGCCTGCAGCTGGAACACCGTCTGCGGCCCCGACGAGGTGGGCGAGGCCACGCCGTTGCTCGACAGCGGCGCGACCCAGCCCGGAAAGGACTGCACCGCCGCCGGCGCCAGCGTGATGCCGATGTCGGCCCAGGTGCGCGGCGACAGCACGTCGCCGCGCCGCACCACCAGCGGCCCCATCGAGGCGTTGACGAATTTCGCCACCGCGCCTTCCGGACCGAAGACCTGGCCGATCTCGGCGCCGGTCGCTTCGATCCTGCTGCCGGGCGCGAACGGGTACTTGTCGGCCAGGGTCTTCTGGAAGGGTTCGACCACCTGCGCCTGCCAGGTCTTGTTGATCTCGGATTCCGAGGGCTGCACGATCATGGCGAAGGTCTGGATCAGCGGGCGCACCAGCAGCGGACGCAGGGCCGCCTTCTGCGCTTCGCTCATCCCTGTCAGCATCTGCTCGTCCACATATTTCAGCGCGTCGGCCAGTTCCGAGCCGGAGCCTTCCAGGGTCTGCTGCATGAACTGCTTGGCGCCGGGGCCGGGGTCGCCCTGGTTCTTCAGCGCGTTCAGGCGGGTCCGCAGGCGCGACAGCGCATCGAGGTAGCCGCTCATCAGCGACGCTTCCTTTTCACGCGGGCCGACCAGGCGCGCCACGCCGGCGAACTCGCGGCCGATCGGGCCCATGGCGGCGGGTACGCCGGGTGCGCCGGATGCACCGGCGGCGCCCGGCGCCAGCGGCCCAACCGCGTCGGCCAGGGTGCGCGCATCCGACGGCGCGCGGCGCAGGATCACTTCCTTGAACCAGGCCAGCAGGCTGCGCTCGGTCTTGCCGGGATTGGCGCGCGCGGCGCCGGGATTGTCCCACGAGGTTTCGTCGTAGATGGTCTTCAGCAGGCGCGCCAGCGGCGAATTCTGCGGGTCGCCGAGACGGTTCATGGCCTGCACGCTGGCGTCGAAGCCGCGCAAATCGCTCACGGTCACGCCCTGCACGAAGCGGCCCCACTCCTTGGCATACTCGGCCTTGTACATGTCGACCAGCGTCTTCTGGATCTGCTCCGGACTGCCTTCCAGCGTCAGGTCGTCCTTGGCCACGGTCTTCAATACCCAGTCGGTGCTGGAGAGCTCGCGGTTCGAGGCGTCGCGGATCGCGCCCTGCACGTGCTTGTCCCAGGCGTCGCGGGTAAAGGCGCCGCTCACCGCATGGCTGCCGGCCAGCAAGGTCCGGTCCTGTCCCTCGCCCTGGTCGCCGAGGATGCGCGCCACCGTCACGGCCGGAAAGCGCGTCGCGGCGCGGGTCTTGATGTCGGCGTACACGCGCTCGCGCGCCGGCGTGCCGCGCACCACGCGGCGCAGGTTCTCGCGGACGCCGTCGAGCAGGCCGAGTTTCAGGGTCACTTGCGGCCAGGCCTGGTCGCCGATCTGGGCCAGGTGGAAACTCAGCATGCGCTCGGCGCTGCGGATCATCTGCTCGCGCGGCATGGCGCCGCGGTTGGCTTCGAGCCAGGTGCGCCAGTAGCGCGTCAGCTGGTCGTTCAGGTGGCCCGGCTCGGCATGGCGCTTATCGCCCAGCATCAGGTAGGTCTTCAGGGCGTTGTAGGCGTCCGCCACGTTGGTCGGCGACGCGTCCTGGTAGGGCTGGCCCGGTTTCGCCAGCGCCGCGGCGCGGGCGGGCTGCGCAGCCTGCTCCTGCGCCCGGGCATGCGGATCGAGCGCGGCGGCGTTCGCATTCACCTCGGTGAGCATGGTTTCCAGCGCGGCGGCGACCGGTTCCACCATCACCGCGCGCACGCCGGCGAAGTACTCGTCGCGCAGCTTGCGCTCGACCTTCTCGCCCTGGTACAGGCCGAACGACAGGGCCCAGGGCTGGTCGTCCTTGTACTTGTCGAGCTGCTCGATGCGGTCCTGCAGAATGTCGAGCGCTTCCAGGCGCGGCTGCAAGTCGATGCGCCTGTCCTGCATCCGCAGCACCTTGTCGAGGTCGGCCTGGACATTCGCCACCAGCTGGCTGTTGCCCATGTAGGACCAGCTCCAGCCGCCCAGCGCTGCGCCGAGCGCAATGGTGGCCGCAAAAAAGGCGGTGTACTTCAGGCGCGCGCTGGCCGGATTCGTGTAGCGTTTCACCAGCTCGCGGTCAGCGAAGATCACCTTCCTGAACAGCTCGAGCAGGAAATACCCCCCGTCCTCGCCGCCTTCCTCGCCCGCTTCGACTTCGCCCGCGCGCGCTTCGCGCAGTTCGAGGTCGAAGCGGTTCGCCACCCGCTTCGAAGCCAGGTCCTGCACCGCGCCTTCCTGCAGGGCGCTGGTGAAGTAAAAACCGCGGAACACCGGCTTGAACTGGTAGGTGTTTTCCTCGAACAGGGTCGAGAGGAAGGCGCGCAGCGGGCTGCGGATCGACGCGAATTCGAGCGGGAAGGTAAACACCCCGGGACGCATCTGCGTGCTGCGGTTGCCGGCCATGTTCGCCAGGCTGAGTTCCTTCAGGCCGTCGTGCAGTTCGTCGAAGTGCTGGTCGAAGAAGGCGAGCACGTCCTGCGGCGTGCTGCGCCGGTTGTAGCGCAGGGTCGCGCCCCAGACCCGGTCGCGTTCGCCCCGCTCGCTGTCGTGGAAGAAGTCGGCGAAGCCGGCAATCAGGTCGGCCTTGGTGAAGATCACATACACCGGCGCGTACACGCCGAGACGCTCGGTCAGCTCCTGGACCCGCGTGCGCAGGCGCTTCGCCAGTTCCATCGAGGCGCTGGCCGGGCCGCTCGTGAGTTCGGCCACGCTGACCGCGATCAGGATGCCGTTGATCGGCGCGCGGCGGCGGTGCTTCTTCAGCAGGTCGAGGAAGCTGAACCACTCGTCGCGGTCGCCCTCCTGCACGGAATAGCGGCCGGCGGTGTCGAGCAGGATGCCGTCGGTGGTGAAGAACCAGTCGCAGTTACGGGTGCCGCCCACGCCCTGCACCGCCTTGCTGCCCGGGATCGGAAAGGTCAGCCCGGAGTGGGCGATGGCGCTGCTCTTGCCGGCCGCCGGGTTCCCGATGATCATGTACCAGGGCAGCTCGTACAGGGCTTCGGCGCCGCGCGTCAGGCCCAGCTTGGAGGTCTTGATGGTGCTGATCGCCTCGACCATGTCCTTGCGCAGCACCGCCACGTCGTTGCGCGCGCCGTCGTCCTGGGCGCCGCTGTCGCCGGCGGCCAGGCTGGCTGTCAGGCGCCGGGCGGCGCGGATGCGCCACAGCCGCCGCGCGCCCCGGAACATGCCCCACAGCGCCAGCAGGCCGAGCGCCGCGATGAGCGCCCAGATCAGGCCGATTTCGAAGGTATCGGCCCCGAGCAGCAGGAAGCCAAGCAGTGCGGTGATGCCGATCACGACGAGCACGCGGCTGTCGGTCAGGAACTTCCAGAGACGGGCCATGGCGGGAGCTTGTGTGGTTGGGGGATGGGTCGGACAGGCAATGCTCGCACCATTCCTAGCGGCAAAATTTGACCGGTATCAAGCTCCCGGGGACGCTGTTGCTAACGCCGCATCACGCCTGGCAAGCGCAGTTCGGTATGTCCCAGGTCCATCATTTTCCAGCGCCCGCCCCAGGTCAGGCCGAGCTGCTCGGCCACTTCGCCATACAGCTGGTAGCCGCGCATGGCCCAGGGATCCTTCTCCGAAATCACCAGCTTGCCGTCGCGCCAGAAGGCGCAGTCGGCGGCCAGGCCGTACTGGTGCCAGCTCTGGAAGGCGCGCGCATTCGTCACCGCGCCGCCCATCTGCGCCAGCAAGTCCTGGCGCGCCGGGCTGCGGTAGCCTTCCAGCAGCGCCATGTCGTAGCCGTGCTTTTCCTTCATGATCTTGAAAGCCAGCAGCAGGCGCGCGCTGAAGTCGGGATGCAGCAAGCCCCAGTTGCGGCTGGCGTTGACCAGCATCGGCCGGATCAGCGCCACTTCCTGGGTGGTAAATGCCAGCGGCGGCGGCGGCGCGGGCGGCGCCAGCTGCTCACCCTGCAGCAGCGCGGCGATCTGGGCATCGGGCAGCGCGTTGGCCGGCACATAGTCGGGCAGCATGTCGGGCGAGCGCAGCACCAGCGCCAGCAGCGAGGGAATCGCCACCACGGGTACGCCGATGGCGAACACGATCCAGTTGCGCCGCGCCAGCTTGAGCGCCGCTTGCGGCCAGGCGGCAAGAGCGCGCCGCCACGTGCCGGGCTCGCGCGCCGGCCGCCAGTTTCGTTCGCGCCGCGTGATGCGGCTGCGCAAGCCAAACACGAATTGCCCCAGCATCGCCCGCCCGCCCGGGAAGCAGGCCAGCCAGATCAGGCTGCAAGCAACGCAAAAGTACAGAAGTGCGAGAAAGATCAGCATGGCTTTTCCCAGATTCTTTCTAATCGGATTGGAAACGATTATCTTAGGAGTAATGCCGTGCGCCCTACAGACGAAAATCAAGGAGCCTCGACGCGACCGAACCTGATGTCGTCGCGCCGTGGAGCGGGTGAAGAAAACATCCTGGCGATGCTGGAACGCGATGCCGCCCGGCGCAGCGGCACGCGCATGACCAGTCCGCGCCTGGCCTGGTACTGCGCCGCGGCCGCCTTTTCCGGCATCCTGGCCGGCGCGGTGGCGTGGCTGGCGTACGACAACCACGAGACGGCGAGTGCGATGCAGGTGCAGGTGCAGGCCGAGCGCGTTGCCGAAGGCGGCGCCGACACCGTGTCGCCGCCGCCCCTGGGCGCGCAGGCGCCGGCGCCGGGCGCCGAGCCGCAGGCCGCCGTGATCGTCGAGCAACAGCCAGAAGCGCCCCCCGCTCCACCGCCGCTGGTGATGCTGCCGCCGGAGGCGGCCCTGGCCGCAACGGCGGCGCCGGCCGAACCGAAGCCGGCCAAGGCTGACAGGGACGGCATGCCGGCAAAGCATGACGCCGCCGCCAGGCCGGCAAAAGCCGACAAACGTGGCAAAGCCGACAAGCCCGCCGCCGGACCGCGGCGCACGGCCGCCGCCAGGATCCCGGCGCGCACCCGCAAGGCCGCCGCACCCGCCCCCGCCGACTCCGCCGTCGATACCGACGTCGCCCTGATTTCCGCCATCATCCAGCACGCCGACCGCCACCGCAGCGAGCGCGAACAACGCCCGCCCCCGTCCCGTCCCTGATGTGGCAAAAAACCACGGCCGCCGTTTCCCGCACCTGAAAATGCTGGAATCCTGGCGGCGCCCGGCGCTATACTGTACATAAGCACAGTGGCGTCTCGAGATGAACAGGGTTCTGGAAAACGCGTTTTATTACCTGGATAACTTCCAGGCCGTCCTGGACTGGATCGCGCAGCGCTATCACGACTTGCTGACCGACGAAGAACAGGCCTTCATTGCAGCCTTCCCCGGCCTGCCGCAGCCGGCGCGCGCCCTGTTCGTGCGCATGGTCATGCGCAAGGGTGAGCTGTTCCGCGCCAGCAAGCTGCGTTACGCCGAGATCGGCTGCCCGGTGGCGGCAGCCCGGCAGTTGCTGCCCACCGGCTGGGTATCGGGCGACCCGGAACTGAGCCTCGACGAACTGTTCGACCTGCTCTCGAAACCCGAGCTGGCCCTCGCTTTCGGCGATCGCCTGCAGTTCAAGAACGCACGCAAGGCCGAACAGCTCGAAGCCCTGCGCGCCAGCATCAGGGAAACCGGGGACGAGACCGAGGCCGGCGATGCGGCCGGCGCCGGCGGCCGCACCCACAGCGGCCCCCTCAGCCGCCCCTTCTCCACCTGGTACCGGGACTGCGACGACCTCGCCCTGCGCATCCACGTCAAGCCCCTGTGCGACCGCCTGCGCCTGATCTTCTTCGGCAACCTGCGCCAGGACTGGACCGAGTTCGTGCTGTCCGACCTGGGCCTGTTCCGCTACGAGCAGGTCGAGTTCTCGCCGGCCTCGCGCGGCTTCCGCCAGCGCAGCGACATCGAGCACTACCTGGTCCTGCACGACTGCCGCGGGCGCTTCGCCGAAGGCCTGGAGCCGCTCGAGGACATCGTGCGCGACGTCCCCGGCCACGCCTTCCACAACGACTGGCTGGAAAGCCGGCGCGAAAAGCTGCTGTTCCAGATCGGCCAGCACTACGAAAAACAAAAGGACTGGCCGAACGCCCACGCCGTCTACCTGCGCTGCCGCTTCCCCGGCGCGCGCGGCCGCGCCATCCGCGTGCTGGAGAAGGCCGAGCGCTACGACGAAGCCTGGGACTTGCTGCTCGTCGCCCGCGCAGCGCCGGAAAACGACGCCGAGCGCCAGCACCTGCTGCGCATCGGCCCGCGCTTGGCGCGCCGCCTCGGCCACCCGAAGACCATCGCGCGCCGCCCCGACCCGGTCCGGCTCGACCTCCGCCTGCCGATGCCGTCCGGCGACTGGTGGGTCGAAGGCGTGGTGCGCGAACACCTGGCGGGCGAGGAAGCGCCGGTGTTCTATGTCGAGAACATGCTGGCGAACGCCCTGTTCGGGCTGCTGTGCTGGCGCGCGATCTTCGCCGCGATCCCGGGCGCTTTCTTCCACCCCTTCCACCGCGGCCCGGCCGACCTGTACAGCCCCGACTTCCACCAGCGCCGCGCCGCCGAATTCGCCGATTGCCTGGCCCAGCTCGACGATGGCCGCTACCGCGCCACCATCCTGCGCCACTTCGGGGAAAAGGCCGGCATCTCCTCGCCCTTCGTGTCCTGGGAATACCTCGACGCCGGCTTGCTGGCACTGGCGCTCGACTGCATCCCGGCCGCCCACCTGCGAAAGTGGTGCGAGCGCATCCTGGCCGACGTCAAGGAAAACCGCACCGGCTTCCCCGACCTGATCCAGTTCTGGCCGCGGGAAAAGCGCTACAACATGATCGAAGTGAAGGGGCCGGGCGACCGCCTGCAGGACAACCAGCTGCGCTGGATCGAGTACTGCGGGGCGCACGGCATGCCGGTCTCGGTGTGCTACCTGCAGTGGGAGCAGGCGGCTTGAGCGAAGCCATGAAGGACACGGTGCGGTACACCGTCGCCGTGCGCGCCCTGTGCGAATTCACGGCGAAACAGGGTGACCTCGACCTGCGCTTCACGCCCTCGCCCACGGCCCAGGAAGGCATCGCCGGCCACGCGGTGGTGACGGCGCGCCGCGGCGACGGCTATCGGACAGAAGTGTCCCTTTCGGGCGACTACGACTTGCTGCACGTGCGCGGCCGCGCCGACGGCTACGACGCGCGCGAGAACCTGCTCGAGGAAATCAAGACCTACCGCGGCCAGCTGTCCTCGATGCCCGCCAACCACCGCCACCTGCACTGGGCGCAAGTGCGGGTGTACGGCCACCTGCTGTGCGCCGAGCTTGGACTGGACAGCGTCAATCTGTCGCTGGTGTACTACGAGATCGGCAGCGGCCACGAGACCGCCCTGCGCGAGACCCGCAGCGCCGCCGAACTGAAGGCACTGTTCGAGGATCAGTGCCGCCGCTTCATCGCCTGGGCCGAACAGGAACTGCGCCACCGCGAAGCGCGCGACGCGGCGCTGGCCACGCTGCGCTTCCCCCACCCCGCCTTCCGCCCCGGCCAGCGCCAGCTCGCCGAGACCGTGTTCAAGGCCAACAGCGCCGCGCGCTGCCTGCTGGCCCAGGCCCCGACCGGCATCGGCAAGACCGTCGGCAGCCTGTTCCCGGTGCTGAAAGCGGCGCCGGGCCAGCGCATCGACAAGGTCTTTTTCCTGGCCGCGAAAACGCCGGGCCGCCAGCTCGCCATCGATGGCGCGGCGGCGATTTGCGCGGCCGATCCCGGCCTGCCGCTGCGCGTGCTGGAACTGGCCGCGCGCGACAAGGCCTGCGAACATCCCGACAGGCTTTGCCAGGGCGCGTCCTGCCCGCTCGCCAAAGGCTTCTACGACCGCCTGCCGGCGGCGCGCGCCGCGGCCCTGGGGGTACCGGTGCTGGACCGCGCGGCCCTGCGCGAGGTCGGCCTCGCGCACGACGTCTGCCCCTACTACCTGGGGAGCGAGATGGCGCGCTGGAGCGATGTGATCGTCGGCGACTACAACTATTATTTCGACGGCGGCGCCATGCTCTACGCGCTGGCCCAGGAACAGGGCTGGCGCGCCAGCGTGCTGGTCGACGAGGCCCACAACATGGTCGCGCGCGCCCGTTCGATGTACTCCGCCGAACTCGATCGCCCCGCCCTGCGCCTGGCGCGCGCCGCCGCGCCCGAGACGGTGAAAAAGGCGCTGGCCAAGGTGGCGCGCGCCTGGGGTGAAATGGATGCGGCGGCTCCCGCGCCCTACCAGCTGCTGGCGGCGCCGCCCGAGAAGCTGCTCGCCAGCCTGCAGAACGCCAGCAGCACGATCAACGACTACCTGGCCGAGCAGGCCGTGCCGCTCGACCCGGCGCTGCAGGCCTTCCACTTCGACGCCCTGGCCTTTGCGCGCCTGGCCGAATCCTTCGGCGAGCATTCGCTGTGCGACGTGACGCGCGCCGGCAAGGACACCACGCTCTGCATCCGCAACGTGGTGCCGGCGCCCTTCCTGAAAGCCCGCTTCGAAGGCGCCCATTCGGTGACGCTGTTCTCGGCCACCCTCAGTCCCTGGCATTATTTCGCCGACCTGCTCGGCCTGCCCGCCAACACCGGCTGGGTCGACGTCGAATCGCCGTTCACGGCCGGCCAGCTGGACGTGCACATCGCCAGCAGTATTTCGACCCGCTACCAGCACAGAACAGCCTCGCTGGCGCCGATCGCGCAGCTGATGGCCGACCAGTACGCCCAAGCGCCCGGCAACTACCTGGCCTTCTTCAGCAGCTTCGACTACCTGCAGCAGGCCGCCGACCTGTTCACCGAGCTGCATCCCGGGGTGCCGACCTGGCGCCAGGAGCGGCGCATGAGCGAGCATGAACGGACCGGCTTCCTTGCGCGTTTCCAGCTTGACGGGCGCGGGATCGGCTTCGCGGTGCTGGGCGGCTCGTTCGGCGAAGGCGTCGATTTGCCTGGCGCGCGGCTGATCGGCGCCTTTGTCGCGACCCTCGGCCTGCCCCAGCTGAACCCCGTCAACGAGCAGCTGCGCGCGCGCATGCAGGCCATGTTCGGCGCCGGCTACGACTACACCTATTTGTATCCCGGCCTGCAGAAGGTGGTGCAGGCGGCCGGGCGCGTGATCCGCACCGAACAGGACCGCGGCGTGGTCTACCTGATCGACGACCGCTTCGGCCAGCCGGCCGTGAAGGCGCTGCTGCCGCGCTGGTGGCAGCTTGCGGGCGAACCGGCATAGGCATGAGCATCGGCATCAGCGCATCAGCTCCTTCAGCCTGGCATGGCCGCTGCGGCTGACGGGAATGCGCTTGCCGTCAGCCAGCACCGCGCACCAGCTGTCCTTCGTCGGCGCCTCGATGCGCGCGATTGCGCCCACATTCACGATATATGAGCGGTGCACGCGCAGGAACAGCGCCGGGTCCAGGCCCTGCTCGAGTTCCGCCATGCGTCCGTTCTTCAGGTGGGTCTTGCCGCCGGCGCTGATGGCCACGTAGTCGTCCTGGGCCTCGATCCAGGCGATGCTGGCGCTGGGCACCACGTGCACACGCGCGCCGTCGCGGACCAGGATGCGTTCCAGGTAGCCGTTGCGGCGCGCGGCATCCTGCACCAGCGCATCCACCTGCGCGTTCACCTGCGCGTTCACCTGCGCCGGCGCCACGGCGCGGCTGCGCACCGAGTCCAGGGCCTGGGCCAGGCGCTCGCGGCCGAAGGGCTTGAGGAGATAGTCGATGGCGCGCACTTCGAAGGCCTTCAGCGCGAACTGGTCGTAGGCGGTGACGAACACGTAGCGGGTGCTGGCGGGAGCGACCGCGCGCGCCAGCTCCACCACCTCGAAGCCATCGAGCTTCGGCATCTGGATGTCGAGGAAGACCAGGTCCGGTTGCAGTTCGCTGATCGCCTTGACGGCTTCGAAACCGTTGGCGCATTCGGCCACGACCTCGATGTCCCCATGCCCGGCCAGGAACTCGCGCAGCAGCGCGCGCGCCAGGTGTTCGTCGTCCACGATGATGACCCGCATGCTTGCTTCTCCTCAGTCCGGATCCGGTTCCGGTTTTCCGGCCGCGGGCGCCGCGGGCAGCGTCAGGTCGACGCGGAAGCGGCCAGGTTCACGCGTCCAGCTGATGCTGGCCTCGTGCGCATAGGTGGCCGCCAGGCGCTGGCGCACGTTCGCCAGTCCAATGCCGCAGCCGGACGCCGGAGACGCTTCCTCGTCGTCGGCGTCGTTCTCGACCCGGATCCGCAGCAGCGCGCCGGCGCGCCGCGCGCCTATCCTCACCACGCCGCCGTCGACCAGGTTGCCGATGCCGTGCTTGACCGCGTTCTCCACCAGCGGCTGCAGGATCATCGGCGGCACCGCGCAGTCGGCCGCATCCGCGGCGATGTCGTCCTCGAATGCCAGGCGCGGCCCGAAGCGCACGCCCTCCACCGCGAGAAAGGCGCGCACCAGCGCCAGCTCCTGCGCCAGCGGCACCTTGCGCTGCGCATCCATGCCCAGGCTGCGCCGGAAGAAATCCGACAGCTGCAGGGTCATGCCGCGCGCGGCGAGCGGGTCGATCGAGGTCAGGGCGCTGATCGAGTTCAGGCTGTTGAACAGGAAGTGGGGATCGATCTGGGTGCGCAGCATGCGCAGTTCGGCCTCCTGGGCCGCCAGCTTCATTTCCAGTTCACGCCGTTCCAGGCTGCGCGCGCGCTCGAATTCCAGCGCCAGGTACTGGCCCGCCGCCGTCATCGCATACAGGATCACGCCGAGACCGAACATCAGGGCCGCGAACGGGCGCGTCGTCACGGGGAAACCCGGCCCGGCGCTGCGCAGCAGTTCGCTCCAGCCGCTGCCGGCCGCCGTCCACAGCAGGCTGGCGCAGACCGCGGTGCCGGCGAACACCGCGAGCACGGCGGCCAGCGGCCTGCTCGCCAGCGGATAGGCGCGGCACAGATAGTAGGAAGAAAAACCGCTGGCGCAGCCATACACCAGCGCCAGCGGCACCGCGAACAGCAGGCTCGCGCTCCATCCGGCGCCGGTGGCGGCCACGATCAGGCCGGCCAGCAGCAGGCCAAGCAGCAGCCAGGCCGCCAGGTAGAGCGCCGTGCTGCGCCGCGCAGGGATCACGTGGCCACCATCATCGGCTCACCACCGTGGGCGATCACGCATTTCATTAGTTACGCACTTCCACGCCGCCCATGATCGCGTAGCCGCGGATCACCAGGCGCTTGCTGGCGTCGGGCGGCGCCACCGTCTTTTCATCGAAGCCGCCCATGATCGGCGTGCCCTGCAACACCACCGTCCAGTCGGGCGGGCACTTGATGGTGACCCCGCCCCAGAAGGCGAACACGTTGATCACCGCTTCGCCGGCCGCGATCGAGGCGCCGCGCATGTCGAGCACGCAGCCGCCCATCACCGCGGTGACTTCGCCGCCGCGGAAGTCCTGGCTGTGCACGCGCCGCTCGAAGCCGCCGAGGATGGCGGTGGCGTCGATCTTCTGCACGTCGCCGGCCACGCCGCCCGCCGTGCCCTCGCCCTTGTCCTCGACCATGCCGTGCAGCGGCACGCCCTGGCCGCGCATGGCGCGGTACACCACCGCGACGCCGGCGCCGATCAGGACCAGCGGCCACATCGCGCGCCAGCTGAAATAGATGATGCCGAGGCGCTGCAGGATCATCAGGGTGCCGATGCCGATGCCGGCCAGGCCGACCAGGTAGCCGTTCGGGGTCGAGGTGTCGAGCAGCTTGGCCACGCCGGCGAAGATGAACACCAGCGGCCAGAACGCCAGCGCATCGTGGATGTCGATGATGTCGAGGTTATCGAGCAAGAACAGCAGGCCGACCGCGATCACCAGCAGTCCCAGCACCACCTGGCCGGTCAGGCCGCGCTCGGCGAGGCGTGCGGCGCGGCGCGCCCGGCGTTCTTCGCGCCTGGCCTGGCGCCGTCCCTGGCGGCCATCGTCCCGGCCTTCTTCGATACGGTCCTTATACATGGTCCTTCTCCTTGCTGGTAGCGAAGCGGCGCGCGATCAGGGGCTCGAGCACCAGTTGCAGGCCCCACATCAGGATGAACAAGGGCCAGCTGTTACGGAAGCTCAGCCCGAACAGGCCTTCGAAGACCGCGAACAGCCACAGGCCGACGAACACCGTCCACAAGCCATTGATGAATTCGCGCGCGCTCGGATAGCCGATGGTCTGGTTGATGCCGGCCACGACCAGCAGCAGCGGCCAATAATGCCACAGCGTGTGGATCTCGGCGATGTCCATGCGGTCGAGCAGGAAGGCGGCGCCGACCGCGATCAGGACCAGTCCCCACATCATCTGCTTGCGCTGCCGGTAGTGCGCCTTGCTGCTGCTGCTGCTGCTGTTGCTGTCGATGCCCATGCCATCCTCCGTGGTGTGATGTCGGTACGATAGACCGGCGCGACGCGGGAAGGAAGCGCCTTTCGGCGAACGGCGGCGTGGGAGCGGTGAATGGCGCGGCGATCGGCAAAGGATCGGCGAACGGCGCCCGCGGTTCACGGAAAAGATGGACGAAAAAAAACCCGCCTGGAAGGCGGGCCGGATGGCGCGGGGCGGGCTGCTTGCCCGCGCCCGGGCATCAGGTAGCGGATGCTCAGGCGCTGGCCGACAGGTTCATGGCCGGCTGGCCCTTCACCTGGTTGCGGTAGCGGGCGCTGGCGGCGGCCTTCTTGACCGCTTCGCGCGCGATGTTGGTGCGGCGGATTTCCAGGCGTTCCTGGATGCCGCGGTGCTGGGCTTCGTGTTTGTTGCCGATTTTCTTGGTCATGTGCTTCTCCTCTGTTAAAACGGTCGGTGCGGCGCGCGGGTGTGCTGTCCGGATGGACGCCTAGGAACCGTGCTGCGCCAGGGTCACGTCCGCCGGCCGCAGTTCCCAACCGAGCTGGCGCCGGATTTCTTCCGGTGCCGGCGGCGGTTTCGGGTCGCGCGAACGCCGTTCAAGGTATTCGCGCACCACATGCTTCGGTGGATTCGTAATCATTGCAGACATGGCGCCTCCGCTTGTACTGCATGCCGCCGCCCCATGGCGACGACGTGGAATCTGGTGCCGATCCTCGAGGCGACCGGCTAACCTGTTGAGGTGTTGGACTGCCGCAGAATCGCATCGCAGGCGCCTCACTCACACAGGTCCATCATAGCGAGTGCGCGCCGCGCGCACCGTTAGCTGCCGCACACTGCGCGCAAAAGATGGGCTGGAGCCCGGACCGGCACAAAAAAGGGAAGCCGCGGCTTCCCTTCCCTGATTCATGCGGACGCTGCGATCAGAACCGGTACTTCAGGTTCAGGTAGAACACGCGGCCGCTGACGTCCAGCTTCTGCTGCTCGTCTTCGCTGTAGCGGTAGTAGGCGCGCTTCACGTTGGTGAGGTTGGTCGCGTCGAACGACAGCACCAGCTGCGGCGTGATGTTGTAGCTGGCGTTGAAGGCGAGCGTGGTCACCGGCGCGGCCATGGTCGGCGCGGTCGGCATCGCCACGCCGTTGATCACCGACATGCCCTGGCTGTTGGCGGTCGGCGAAGGCGCGGTGGTGCTGTTCACGTATTCGCCGCGGTAGTTGGCTACCACGCGCGCAGAGGCCTTGTCGTTCTCGAAGTACAGGCCCAGGTTGCCGGCCCACTCGGACGCGCCCACCATCGGACGGCCGTCGTCGACTTTCGTCTTGGCGCGGCTGACGTTCGAGGTGAAGCCGAACGGGGTGCTGCCGAACGGCTGTTCGTAGGCCAGCTCGATGCCGGTGATCTTCGCGCCCTGCTGCGACGAGGTGTTGATGAAGAACGGCTTCACCACCTGGTCGCGCGGGTCGGTCAGTTCGATGGTCGAGGTGCCGACGGTGCCGGTCTTCACGTAGCCGTCGATCTTCGAATGAAACACGCTGGCCGTCACGGCCGAACGGCGCGCGAAGTACCAGGACCACGACAAATCGATGTTGTCCGAGGTGAGCGGACGCAGGTCCGGGTTCGGCCCGGTCACACGGCAGCCGTTGGCGTCGCAGCCCGGGGTCCCGAAGCCGCTGCCCAGCACGTTGTAGTTCTGGCGGCCGATGGTGCGGCTGGCGCCGAAGCGGGCAATCATGTCCGGCGTGATCTCGTAGCGCAGGTTCAGGCTGGGCAGGAAGTTCTTGAAGACCTTGTGGGTCGGCGTCTTGTAGTACATGGTGCCGCCCAGCGGATTGAAGACCGCGCCGTCGTAGTAGGCCACGGCGTCGCCGGCATCGGTGATCGCGCCCGGATAGGCGGCGCACACGGTGGCCGGCTGGCCCGGCTCGCTGCGCAGGCAGGTGCGCGGGTTCGGGATCGGCGTGGCGATCTGGGCGTCGACCACGGTGCGCACGTAGCGCACGCCGACATTCCCCGACCAGGCGCCGTTTTCCAGGTTGGCCATCAGGTAGGCCGAGCTCTGGCGCTCGCGCATGTCGATTTCCGTGCTGACGCGCCGTTCGAAGGCTTCGCTGGTTTCCTTGGTATTGGCCGCGATGTAGGCCTTCAGCGCTTCCGGCGTGTAGGTGAAGCCGGTGTTGTCCCAACCCGAGCCGCCGAGGCCCGAGCCGAAGTTGCCCGGGTAGGGCTGCCAGCCGTCCGTCGGGGTCGCGGTCGACTGGATGATCTTGCCGGTGGCGTCGTAGGTCACGCTGAGCGGGGTGCGGAAGGCCGGGCCCCAGCGCCGGCTGTCGCGCTTGTGGTCGGCGTGGCGCAGGCCCATTTCCAGCGACTGCACCCAGGCATTGTTCAGCTTGTACTCGGCGTCGACCTGGCCGCTGCTTTCCTTGTCGGTGGTGCGCACGCCCGAAGCGGTGCGGCCGACGATCATGTAGCCGCTGCCGTCGGAATTGATGCCCGGCTGGTTGCTGCCGGCGCCCTGGTACTGCACGTAGGGCGCCTGGTGCAGGCCGCCAAGCGCATACGACACGCCGGTACCGAAGCGGGCGAAGGTGGTGCCCTGGTCGAGGTCGGTCTTGCCGACGCCGCGCGTGGTCGAGAACAGGCCTTTCAAGGTCAGGTCGGGGGTCACGCGGTACTTGGCGTCGAGGTCGAGGAAGGAGCTGGTCGCCTCGGCGCCGTCGCGGTAGAAGCCTTCCGAGTTGCCGATGTACTGGGGCGTGGTGCCGTCCGGGAAGACGATGTCGGCCGACTTCAGGATGCGCAGCTCATGGCCGTACATCGTGCGCTCGGTGGTGATCACCGGATTGCGGATCTGGGCGTACACGCGCTGGCCGTTCGACGACGTATTCGGCGAGGCGGCGGTCGTGCCGCCCAGGGTTTCGCCCTTACCCATCAGCATCGAGTAGATCGCGCCCGAAGTCAGGCGGCCGTTGTTGTTGGCCTTCATCTGCGAATGGAAGCCGGTCAGGGTCATGTCGAGGTCGGCGTTCGGCTTGAACTGCATCGACAGCATGCCGCCCTTGCGGTCGCGCACGGATTCGACGAATTCCGAGCTCATCGAACCCGGCAGGCGCACGCCGTTCAGGTCGGCCGCCTTGAGGCCGGTGCCGGCCAGCGAGGCATCGGTGATGCCGGGCATGGTGGCGGTGTTGATCTCGCCCCAGCCGCTGCTGGTGCCGTAGGCGAAGCGCGATACCGAGTCGCGGCGCACGTAGCGCTTCTCGGCGAAGCCCTGGGCGATGATGCCGAAGGTGTTGGCTTCGTTCTTCCAGTTGACGGTGGCGTTCAGGTCGGGCGCGGTCTTGTCGGGCAATTGCGCATAGCTGGCGCCGACGCTGACCACGCCGCCCAGGCGTTCCTTCTGGGCCAGCGGCTTGCGGGTGGTGACGTTGATGGTGCCGGCCAGGCCGCCGTCGACGATGTTCGCCTGCGAGGTTTTATAGACCAGGGCCTGGTTCAGCACCGAGGAAGGCAGCAGCGACAGGCTGGTCGAGCGCGAGCTCGAGCCCTGGTCGCCGACGTACCAGTCGCCGCCGGATACCGTATGGCCATTGAACAGGATCAGGGACATGTCCGGGTTGGTGCCGCGCATCGACACTTTTTCCGCTTCGTCGTAGTCGGTGCGCACGGCCACGCCGGCCAGGCGCTGCAGCGAATCGGCCAGGTTCTTGTCCGGCATCTTGCCGACGTCTTCGGCCGTGATCACCTCGACGTTGGCGGTGGCGTTCTTCTTGACCGCGAGCGACTTCGCCATCGAGGCGCGGATGCCGGTGACTTCGACGGTCTGGATCGGGGCCTGGGTCTCGGCATTCTGCGCCATGGCATTCTGCGCCATGGCCGGCAGTGCGGCCAGGCTGAACAGCGCCGTCGATACGGCCGCTGCGAGCGGCTTCTGCTTGAACATGTTCTCTCCTGATATAAGTATTGGTATCGTGCGGCACCGCCTTACTTCTGTGCCATAGTGAAAGTATTAGCTATAAGCAAATAACTTGCACAATCACTTGTCATCCTCCTGTCATAACTTGGAGGAATGTACATACCGATTGCAACCGCCGGTTATGGCCGCGCCACGAATACTCATTGTCAAAATGGCCTGCCCGGCGTTAGCGTGGGCCTTTCGACTCCGGAAGAGATTGCCCATGCGCTCACTCCCCCTGCTCCTTGCCGGCGCCCTGCTGGCCGGCTGCGCCGCCCCGCCCGCTTCGACGACTGCTGCGACCACAGCCGCGCCGGCGCCGCTCGACACCATCCTTGGCAAGCCGATCTACCAGATGAGTCCGGTGGAAGCCGGGCGCTACGTTGCCTGGCAGCATGCGGCCGAACCGGACCTGCGCAAGCGCATCGCCGCCATCGGCCGCAAGAACATCGGCCAGCCCTATATCCTGAATCTGCTGGGCGAATTCCCGTTTGAGGTGCACGACAAGCTGCCGCTGTTCAGCCTGGACCACAGCGACTGCGTGGTATTTGCGGAACACACCTATGCGATGGCGCTCTCGCGCTCGTGGGAAGAGTTCTTCTGGATGCTGCAGCGCATCCGCTACAAGGAGGGCGTGATCGGCGTGGCCACGCGCAACCACTACACCGAGCTGGACTGGAACGTGTCGAACCGCTGGCTGCTGACCGACATCAGCGCCGAACTGGCCGGCGCCGACGGGCCGGGCTACGACATGCGCGTCGACCGCGCGCGCTTCCTCAAGACCCGCCACAACACGCTGCGCGACATCCCGGTCGAGACCAGCCGCCAGGCCTACGTGCCGAAGGAGCAGGTGGCGGCAATCGCCGCCCAGCTGCGGGAAGGCGACTTCGTGAATGTGATCTCGACCCGCGACGGCGAGCACTGGGCCTCGCACGTCGGGCTGGTGGTGCTGGGAGCGAACGGCGAACGCCATTTCCTGCATTCGTCGGCGCCGCAGGTGCGCGAGGAAACCTTCGAATCCTACATCGCGCGCACCCTCGAACGCGAGGCGCAGAATGCGCGCGCAGGCAAGAACGGCCAGCGCCTGGCCGGCTTCAAGTTCCTGCGCCTGAACGAGCCCGTCGTGGTGCCGCCGATGGCGCCGCAACCGCGTCCTGGCGCCTGAGTTTTCCCTTCCCGGCCCGCTCTTCGCGGCGGGCTGGCGCCCCCTTCCGCCGTCCATCGCCTGCATTCATTTTGGCAGGACTTATCCCCTTATTCATTCAATTCGGAAATCAATGGTCGAAAATCCGGCCATACATTTCCTATTTCCATTTCTTATATTTAACGACAACAGCTTTTCATTTTAATTCGCAATTCGTGGTTGAGCAGGGTCAAACTCGGCATTTCAAGGCAGCCGGATAATAAACTTACTCGGCAGTGATTAGTCTAATTCTCGCTCATTGATTTAATTAATCGGGGAAATATTGCTGAGTACGCTCATTCTCTATGCTGCTTAGGGACTGGATCGTCCGCATTCCCGCAAACTATTCGACCGCGATGACCATGACGACTCCGTCCACGAATATCCTGAGCCAGTTTTGTGCCCGCATGGTATCGCTGCACCGGACCACCAAAATCGCATTCATGGTGGCAATCGACCTTCTTGCCCTGCCCGTCTGCTTCCTCATTGCCCTGCTGCTGCGCGGCGACATGCGGCTCGCAGCGCATTATGGTGCTACCTCCTATATATTGGTGGCGCTGGTCACGATTGCCGCCTTTTCCATGTCCGACCTGTATCGGGCCGTGATTCGCTTTATCGACCAGCGCTTATTGAGCGCCACCGGCATTGCGCTCGGTATTGCCGTATTGTGCGCGTATGTCGTGCTGTTCGCCATTAACGACGCGGTATTTCCCCGCAGCGCATTGGCCATTTACTGGTTTATCGTTTTCTCCTATGTCGTCACGTCGCGTATTGGCATGCGCAATTTCTTGCGCAACCATACAGAACGCCGTAGCGCGTCGGATGCGGTCGCCATCTACGGCGCCGGCGAACCCGGCGCGCGGCTGGCGCAAACCATGCGCAACAGCGACGAATACCGTCCGGTCTGCTTCTTCGACGACAAGCGCGCCCTGAACGACCGCACCATCGCCGGCCTGCGCGTCTTCCACACCGACCGCCTGGCCGCCCTGGTGGCGGCGCATGGCATCCGCACCGTCGTCATCGCCGTCCCCGCCATGCCGGCAGAACGCTTGCGCGAGATCATGCAGCGCCTGGCACAGGCCGGGGTCACCACCAAGATCCTCAGCCGCCTGGTCGACCTGGCCGACGACCGGGTCCGCCCGCGCGACTCGATCCGCGAGCTGAAGTTCGAAGACCTTCTCGGCCGCCCGCCTGTGCCGCCGCGCCTCGACCTGTTCGCCCGCTGCGTGCGCGGCAAGACCGTGCTCGTCACGGGCGCCGGGGGCTCGATCGGCGGGGAATTGTGTCGCCAGATCGTCACTCTCGGCCCGTCCCGCCTGCACCTGCTCGACCATTCCGAATACGCGCTCTACACGGTACGCCAGGAACTCGCCAGCCGCTTCCCCGACCTGCGCATCGACGCCCACCTCGGCTCGGTCTGCAACGCCGACCTGGTCGAGCGCATACTCGGCGACAGCCACATCGACACCGTCTACCACGCCGCCGCCTACAAGCACGTGCCCCTGGTCGAGGCCAACATCGTCGAAGGCCTGCGCAACAACGTGCTCGGCGCCCAGGTCGTGGCCGGGGCCTGCGCCCGCCACGGCGTGGAGACCTGCGTGCTGATCTCCAGCGACAAGGCGGTGCGCCCGACCAACATCATGGGCGCCAGCAAGCGCATCGCCGAACTGATCTTCCAGGCCGCGGCCGCGCGCGGCAGCCAGACCACCTTCTGCATGGTCCGCTTCGGCAACGTGCTCGGCTCCTCGGGGTCGGTGATCCCGCTGTTCCAGCGCCAGATCGCCAAGGGCGGCCCGCTCACCATCACCCATCCCGAGGTGTCGCGCTACTTCATGCTCATTCCCGAGGCGGCCCAGCTGGTCATCCAGGCCGGCGCCATGGCCAAGGGCGGCGACGTATTCGTGCTCGACATGGGCGAACCGGTGCGCATCGTCGACCTGGCGCGCACCATGATCGCCATGTCCGGCCTCACCGAGAAATCGCTGCAGAACCCGAACGGCGACATCGAGATCAAGTTCGTCGGCCTGTTCGCCGGCGAAAAGCTGCACGAGGAACTGCTCACCGACGGCACTGTCTTCCCCAGCGAACACGCACGCATCATGCGCATGAAGGAAAACGCCTTGCGCCCCAGTGTGCTGGAAACCTGCATCACCTGCCTGATGATGGCCTGCGAGACCCACGAGCGCGCCATGATCGAATCGATGGTCAAGGCCATCGTCAGCGAATACACGCCGCAGCTGCCGGCCACCGTACCCACGCCGGTGCCGGAGCCGGCCCGTCTCAGTCTCATCAACAAATTCGTGCCCTTCCGCATCTAGCGGCACGGCCTTCGTTCGACCTATCTACCTGAATTGGCGAGGATACCCATGCGCGACGAACACCCATCGGCCCACCTGCAACAGCTCACCGCCAAACTGCGCGACCGCAGCGCCGTCGTCGGCATCATCGGACTCGGCTACGTCGGCCTGCCGCTGACCCTGCGCTATGCCGAGGCGGGCTTCCGCGTGCTCGGCATCGACATCGACGCCGCCAAGGTCGACAAGCTGAACCGCGGCGAGAGCTATATCCGCCACATCGCGGCCGAAGACATCGCCACCGCGCGCGAGGCCGGTTTCGAAGCCACGATCGACTTCACCCGCGCCATGGAGCCCGACGCCCTGGTCATCTGCGTGCCCACGCCCCTGAACGCCTACCGCGAGCCCGACCTCTCCTTCGTGCTCGACACGGTCGACGCCCTGCTGCCCTTCATCCGCCCGGGCCAGCTGCTCTCGCTGGAAAGCACCACCTACCCCGGTACCACCGAGGAAGAGCTGCGCCCGCGCCTGGAGTCGCGCGGCCTGGAAGTCGGGCGCGACGTCTTCCTCGTGTTCTCGCCCGAGCGCGAAGACCCGGGCAATCCCGATTTCGAGACCCGCACCATTCCCAAGGTCTGTGGCGGCAGCACCGCGTCCTGCCTGGAAGCCGGCGTGGCCCTGTACAGCGCCGCGATCGACCGCGTGGTGCCGGTCAGCTCGACGCGCGCCGCGGAACTGACCAAGCTGCTGGAAAACATCCACCGCGCCGTGAACATCGGCCTGGTCAACGAAATGAAGGTCATCGCCGACAAGATGGACATCGACATCCACGAGGTGATCCGCGCCGCCGCCACCAAGCCCTTCGGCTTCACGCCCTACTATCCGGGCCCCGGCCTGGGCGGCCACTGCATCCCGATCGATCCCTTCTACCTCACCTGGAAGGCGCGCCAGTACGGGGTCCATACCCGCTTCATCGAGCTGGCCGGCGAAATCAACAGCGACATGCCGCATTGGGTGATCGGCAAGGTCACCGACGCCCTCAACAAGCGCGGGCGCTCGGTCATGGGCAGCCGCGTGCTGGTGCTGGGCATCGCCTATAAAAAGGATGTCGAGGACATGCGCGAGTCGCCTTCGGTCGAACTCATGGAACTGCTGCGCGACAAGGGCGCCCACGTCGACTACTCCGACCCGCACGTTCCGACCTTCCCGCGCATGCGCGAACACCGCTTCGCGCTGTCCAGCGTCGCGCTCACACCCGACGCACTGGCCTCCTACGACCTGGTGCTGCTGGCCACCAGCCACAGCGCTTTCGACTACGACATGATCCGGCGCTACGCCACCCTGATCGTCGACACGCGCGGGGTCTACCTGGAACGCCTGCCCCACGTCGTCAAGGCCTGAGCCCTGGCCGCACCGGAGAACTCCATGCGCAACTATTCCCCCGCCATCGTCGACCGCAAGATCCGCTTTGCCCTGGTAGGCTGCGGGCGCATCGCGAAGAACCACTTCGCCGCCCTCGCCCAGCACCGCGAGCGCTGCGAACTCGCCGGCGTGTGCGACATCGACCCGCGCGCCCTGCGCGAGGCCGCCGACAAGACCGGCGCCGAAGCCTACGCCAGCCTCGACGACATGCTGGCGCGCTGCGACGCCGACGCCTTCATCGTCACCACGCCGTCGGGCCTGCACCCCGAGCAGGCGGTGCGCATCGCCCGCGCCGGGCGCCACGTGATTACCGAAAAACCGATGGCCACGCGCTGGGAAGACGGCAAGCGCATGGTGTACGCGGCCGATGCCGCCGGGGTGCGCCTGTTCGTGGTCAAGCAGAACCGCCGCAACGCCACCCTGCAGCTGCTGAAAAGCGCGGTCGACAAGAAGCGCTTCGGGCGCATCTACATGGTCAACCTGAACGTGTTCTGGACCCGCCCCGACGCGTACTACAAGAGCGCCTCCTGGCGCGGCACCTGGGAATTCGACGGCGGCGCCTTCATGAACCAGGCCAGCCACTACGTCGACCTGATCGACTGGATCATCGGCCCGGTGGAAAGCCTGCAAGCCTACACCGCCACCCTGGCGCGCAACATCGAGGTCGAGGACACCGGCGTCATCAGCCTGCGCTGGCGCAACGGCGCGCTGGGCTCGATGAATGTGACCATGCTCACCTATCCACGCAACATGGAGGGCTCGATCACGGTGCTGGGCGAACACGGCACCGTGCGCATCGGCGGCGTCGCCGTCAACGAAGTCCAGCAGTGGGAATTCGCCCAGCCCGACCCCGACGACGACAAGGTGCGCGAGGCCAGCTACCAGACCACCTCGGTCTACGGCTACGGCCACCCGCTCTACTACGACAACGTCATCAAGGTGCTGCGCGGCGAAGCCGAACCCGAGACCGACGGCCGCGAAGGGCTGAAGTCGCTCGAGGTGCTGGTCGCCGCCTACATGTCGGCGCGCGACGGCAAGCGCGTCGCCCTGCCGCTGGAGTACTGAGATGGGCGCCATCCACCCCAGCGCCATCGTCGACGACGGCGCCACGCTCGGCCCCGGCACCCGGGTCTGGCACTTCGCCCACGTCTGCGCCGGCGCGCGCATCGGCGCCGCCTGCTCGCTTGGCCAGAACGTGTTCGTCGCCAACGACGTCCGCATCGGCGACCGCGTCAAGATCCAGAACAACGTCTCGGTGTACGACGCCGTCACCCTGGAAGACGACGTGTTCTGCGGCCCCAGCATGGTGTTTACCAACGTGCACAACCCGCGCGCGGCCGTCGAGCGCAAGCATGAATACCGGCGCACGCTGGTCCGCCACGGCGCCACCATCGGCGCCAACGCCACCATCGTCTGCGGCGTCACGGTCGGCGCCTACGCCTTCATCGGCGCCGGCGCCGTGGTCACGCGCGACGTGCCCGACTACGCCCTGATGGCCGGCGTGCCGGCGCGCCAGATCGGCTGGATGAGCCGCCGCGGCGAGCGCCTGCCACTGCGCCTGGGCGGCAACGGCGAAGCCCTGTGCCCGCATACCGGCGACCTCTACCTGCTGCAGGACGGCGTCTGCATGCTGGTGCCGGCGGCCCAGGCCTGACAGCGCGCCTCCATCCAGTCACCCTCACGCTTCCTTACACCGCCACCGACACCCGGACCATCATGGAATTCATCGACCTGAAAGCCCAGTACGCCGCCTCGCGCACATCGATCAACGCGCGCATCCAGGCGGTGCTCGACCACGGCCAGTACATCCTGGGGCCGGAGGTCGCCGAACTCGAGGCGCGCCTGGCGGACTACACCGGCGCGCGCCACTGCATCACGGTGGCGTCCGGTACCGAGGCGCTGCTGATCGCCCTGATGGCGCTCGGCATCCGCCCCGGCGACGAGGTGATCACCACCCCCTTCTCCTTCATCGCCACCGCCGAGGTCATCGTGCTGCTCGGCGCCACCCCGGTCTTCGCCGACATCGACCCGGCCACCTGCAACATCGCGCCCGGACTGATCGAGGAGCGCATCACGCCGCGCACCCGCGCCATCATGCCGGTCTCGCTGTATGGCCAGCCGGCCGACATGGACGAGATCAACGCGATCGCCGCGCGCCATGGCCTGGCCGTGATCGAGGATGCCGCGCAAAGCTTCGGCGCCACCTACCGCGGACGCCAGAGCTGCAACCTGTCGACGATTGGCTGCACCAGCTTCTTCCCGAGCAAGCCCCTGGGCTGCTATGGCGACGGCGGCGCCCTGTTCACGAGCGACGACGCGATCGCCGCCGCCGCGCGCGAAATCCGCGTGCACGGCCAGTCGCGCCGCTACGTGCACACCCGCGTCGGCGTCGGCGGCCGCATGGACACCCTGCAATGCGCGATCGTGCTGGCCAAGCTCGAGCGCTTCGACTGGGAGCTGGCCCAGCGCCGGCGCGTGGCCGACGGCTACGAAGCCCTGCTCTCGGGCCGCCTGGGACTGGTCGGCCAGGCGCCCGACCGCTGCGGCGCACACGCCCAGTACACCGTCGTGGTCGAGGAGCGCGAACGCGTCCAGGCGGCGCTCCAGTCCGCCGGCATCCCCACCGCCGTCCACTACCCGGTGCCGATGCACCTGCAGCCCGCCTACGCCCACCTGTCGAGCGCCGATGCCTGCCCGGTGGCCAGCAGCATGGCGGCCCGCGTCCTCAGTCTGCCGATGGGCCCCTACCTCGACGACGCCGGCGCGCGCCAGGTGGCCCAGGCCCTGCTCCAGGCGCTGCGCCCGCGGCATGGCATCGAGCGAAGTCTGGAGCATGGGTTGCAGCACGGGTTGCGGTCGACTCCCCCCTCCTCCGCGAGCCCCGCCACAGCATGAAGCTGCATCCGCCGACCTTCTGGAAGCACGTGATGACGGTGCTGGGCGGTGCGCTCGGCGCCCAGGCCCTGCCCTTGCTGGCGGCGCCGCTGATCACGCGCCTGTGCACGCCGGCCGACATGGGCGCCTTCAGCCTGTGGCTGGCCCTGGTGGCGGTCACGGCCATCGGCGCCACGCTGCGCATGGAAACGGCGATGATCCTCGACCACGAGACCGAGCAGCAGCGCACCTGTTTCGGCCTGGTCCTCTACACGGCCACCATCATGGCGGTGCTCGTCACCGCGCTCACCGTTGGCGCCCACCTGGTGGACGTGCCGGCCATCCACCAGCTCACCTGGCCGGCCCTGCTCACCGTCGGCCTCGGCACCTGGCTGACCGCCAACATGCAGACCACGCTGGCCTACGCCACCTCGCACAATGCCTTCGGCAAGGCGGCGCGCGCCAAGGTCTGGGGCGCCGGCACCATCGCCCTGTCGCAAGTGATCCTGCTGTTCGTCGGCGTCGGCGGCGCCAGCCTGCTGGCGGGCCAGCTGATCGGTCTGTTCACGGGGCTGCTGATGGCGCGCCTGTTCCTGAAACCGCCGCCGCCACGCATTGGCTGGACCATCGGCCCCGAGGCGCGTGCCTACCTGGTGCGGCACCGCAATTTCTGGCGCTACGCCCTGCCGTCGAATTTGCTGAACAACCTGGTCGGCCAGCTGCCGCTGTTCCTGATCGGCATGCGCCATGGCGCCATGGCGGCCGGCCTGTACGCCCTCACCCAGCGTGTGCTGGCCGCGCCGATCTCGCTGCTGGCGGCCTCGGTGCTGGAAGTGTTCAAGCGCCAGTCGGTGCACGAATTCCAGACCGTCGGCAACTGCAAGCAGGCCTACCGCTACACCTTCAAGGTGCTGATGCTGCTGGGCCTGGCTCCCTCGCTGGTGCTGCTGCTGTTCTCGCCCGAGCTGTTCTCGTGGGTATTCGGGCCGGCCTGGCGCGAAGCCGGCGAGCTGGCGCAGATCCTCGCTCCGCTCTACTTCCTGAACTTCGTCGCCAGCCCGCTCAGCTACGTGTTCTTTGTCACAGGCAAGCAGAACGTCGACCTCTGGTGGCAGCTGACCCTGTTCGTCATGACGGTCAGCGCCTTCGTCATCCCGGGCTCCCTCCACGACAACGTGCTGTGGTACGCGATCGGCTACTCGACGCTGTACTTCGTCTACCTGCACATGTCCTGGCAGTGTTCCCAGAACCGGCTGGCGGCAGCATGAACGGCTACAGCGTCCACGGGGCCGCACTCCCCCCCATGCGTGCGCGTGCGCCAGCGCGCCCGCTGTCGTCGCGGCGCGAGCAGGCCATGTTGCTGGCGGCCTTCTTCCTGCTGTTCCCGGGGTTCTTCTTCTACCACACCCTGCTCGGCACCGGCACCACCGGAGCCTTCCTGGGCGGCTATTTCGCACCAATCTCGGTGCTGTTCGCCCTGCCGCTGGCCCTGATCTACTACAGGCGCATGCGGCGCGATCCGCGCCGTTTCCATGCCGTCGACCTGCACCTGGGCCTGTTCCTGCTCTACTTCGGCGCCGTCATCGTGGTGAACGCCGCCGCCGGCGCCAACCGCACCATTGTGGGCAACCACATCCTGGGCTGCCTGTTCATCTTCAACATGTTCGTGATCGCCAGCTTCCTCGATTTCGCGGGCCGTCCATTCCGCGTCGTTGGCTTGCTCAGCCTGCTCGCCATGTCGGCGGTGGCGTTCTCGAATTCGGTGAACGGCGTGTTCTACCTCGGTTCCCTGGGCGCAGGCAAGGACGTCGATGCGCTCGCCACTTACCAGGGCTTCGCGCGCTCCTACCTGATCACCTTCCTGCCGGTGATCGCATTTACCCGCTCGCTGCTGCTGCGCCTGGCGCTGCACGCGCTGGGCGCCGCCACCCTGTACGTGAATACCGCGCGCAGCGAATTCGCGGCCCTGATGTTCGCCATTCCCATCATCGAATTCTATTGCTCGCGCCACAAGCTGTATTTCATCCTCTGCGGCCTGATCCTGTTCGTCGTCGTCCACCTGTATTTCGACCGTATCCTGGCGGCGCTGCCGGACAACCGCATCCTCGAACTGCTCGACCTGTCGCACTCGACCTCGGCCAACAAGCGGCACTACCTGACCGTGCACGCGGTGCAGACCATCCTGGCCTACCCGCTGCTGGGCGACTACGCCAGCTACAAGCCCGGCTACTACTCGCACAACGTGCTCTCGGCCTGGGTCGACCTCGGCCTGTTCGGCGTCGCCTACCTGAGCCTGGTGACCATCGTGCCGGTCGTGCCGATGTTTATCCGCGAGTACTTTGCTCCGCGCCACTGCGGCATCTTCCTGCTGGGTTTCTCGATGGCTTGCGTCACCGTCCTGCTGCTGATTACGTCGCACTACTTCACCGACATGCTGATCGGCGCCACGCTGGGCGCCAGCTCCCGCTACTTCTACGAGAGAAAATATGCGAAAAATCGCCCACCTCACCTCGGCCCACCCGCGTCACGACACCCGCATCTTCATCAAGCAATGTCGTAGCCTGGCCGCGCATGGGCATGACGTGAGCCTCGTGGTGGCCGACGGCGCCGGCCCGGAACGCGCCGACGGCGTGCGCGTGGTCGACGTCGGCCGCCTGCCGGGCCGCGTCAACCGCATGCTGCGTACCACGCGCCGCGTGCGCGACGCCGCGCTCGCGCTCGACGCCGACATCTACCAATTGCACGATCCCGAGCTGATCCCGGTCGGCCTCGGTCTGAAGCGCCTGGGCAAGAAGGTCATCTTCGATTCGCACGAGGACGTGCCCTCGCAATTGCTGGCAAAACCCTACCTCGGCAAGACTTCGGCGCGCCTGCTATCGCGCTCCTTCGGCGCCTACCAGCGCTTCGCCTGCAGCCGCTTCGATGGCGTGATCGCCGCCACGCCATCGATCCGCGACAAGTTCGCGTCAATCAACCCGCGCTCGGTCGACGTCAACAACTATCCGCTGGTGGACGAATTCGACGTCGCCGCCGACTGGCACGCCAAGCCGGCCCAGGTCTGCTACGTCGGCAACATCTCCGACATCCGCGGCATCCGCGAACTGGTGCGCGCCTGCGCGCTGCTGCGTTCGAATGCGCGCCTGGCGCTGGCCGGTCAATTCGCCGAAGCGGCGCTCGAGGACGAGGTGCGCGGCTACGCCGGCTGGGACAAGGTCATCGCGCATGGCCACCTGGGCCGGGTCGGCGTCAACCGCGTGATGCGCGGCGCCATGGCCGGGCTCGTGACCCTGCACCCCATGCTGAATTATCTCAATGCCTTGCCGGTCAAGATGTTCGAGTACATGGCCGCGGGCATCCCGGTGATCGCCTCGCGCTTCCCGCTCTGGCGCAGCATCATCGACCGGCACGGCTGCGGCGTCTGCGTCGACCCTGGCGATCCGGCCGCAATCGCCGCCGCAATCGATTACCTGGTCCAGCACCCGGAACTGGCCGCGCGCATGGGCGAAAACGGCCGGCGTGCGGTGGAGCAGCATTACAACTGGCGGCATGAATCGGAAAAGCTGATCGCCTTTTATGACACGGTGTGAGACTTGACTTCTCAGATGAACTATTAAATCGATTTATCCAGCCTGGACGAGCTGTTTTCTAATAAACGCATCCAGAAATCGCGCATTCCGCCACCGGATTTATGCAGCTTCAAGGACCAGTTATTCAAGCGGATTTATTGTGATATTTACCCTGCCGAGCCGACACCATGAAATCCATCATGCACCATTACCGTCTCCTGTCCGATATTATCCGGCTTCCGGTGGCCCATCTGCATTTCGATTCCGACATTCACCCAACGGATATTCGCGCCACCTACCGGTATTACACCAAACCCCACCCGCGCTACAAGCTGATCCGAAATAAAACCATCGGAGCGGCCCTGCTCGACCTGGGCAGCCTGGGTACGCAGGACCAGTATCTCGATTTCATCAAAGGGAAAAACGCGGGCGCCCACCATGCGCGGCGCGCCCGCACGCGCGGTTACCAGTTGCGCCATATCGACCGCAATGCCTGGCTCGACGAAATCCATGCGGTGAACACTTCGCTGGAAGAACGGCAAAGCCGCCCGATGGATGCGAAATACCGCGAAAAACCCACGCATTTCGATACGCTGGAGCATTTTACTTATTACGGCCTATTCAATTCGGAGAACCGCCTGGTGGCCTATGCCAATCTCGGCCATTACGGAAATTTTTCCGCATTTTCCCAGCTGATCGGCATCCGCAACAACGACGGCATCATGCACATGATGGTGGTCGATATCGTTTCGCAGTTATTCGCCCAGGGCCACGCCCGTTACCTGATGTACGACACCTTTTTCGGCGCCCAGCCGGGCCTGCAGACCTTCAAGAAAATCCTGGGTTTCCGTCCCTATCGTGCCAGATACACATTGCAATGATGAGTCTGTTTAACCGGCTGTATGCCGACTACCTGATGCCGACCCGGCTCGGCGAATACGGCGCCCTGCTGAAGGAAGCGCGCGACCGTGGCTTTGCGCAAATCACGGTGCGCAGCTTCTTCCGGCAACTGGCCGCGCCCGGCGGCGCACCGCCCAGGGTGCTGGTGCACCGGCACGACATCGACAGCGACCTGCGCACGGCGCGCAAGATGTTCGAGCTGGAAAACCGCCATGGCGTCAGCGCCAGCTATTACTTCCGGCTCAGCACGCTCGATTTCGGCTTCATGCGCGAGATCGAGGCCGCCGGCGGCGAAGCCAGCTACCACTACGAGGAAGTGGCGGACTTCGCCAAGCGCCACCGCATCCGCTGCGCCACGCTGATCCGCCAGCGCTTCCCCGAGATCCGCGAACTGTTCGTGCGCAATTTCAACAGCATCAGCGAACGGCTGGGCCTGCAGATGGTCACTGTCGCCAGCCACGGCGACTTCGCCAACCGGCGCCTGAACGTGATCAACCACGAGCTGCTGCGCGACCCCGAGCTGCGCCGCCGCTGCGCCATCGAATGCGAGTCCTACGACAACGCGCTGCTGCGCCATTTTGACATGTACATCAGCGACCGTTCCTACCCGCATTTCTATTATCCGATGTCGCCTTTCGACGCCGTCGAGCGGCACGAGCGCATCTGCTTCCTGACCCACCCGGTGCAGTGGGAAACCAACTGGGTCGAAAACACCCGCTGCAACGTCCGCCGCCTGGCAGAGGAGATCGCATGGCGCGCCTGAACATCCTCCTGATCAACCATTACGCCGGCTCGGTACGCCACGGCATGGAGTACCGTCCCTACTACCTGGCGCGCGAGTGGACGCGGCTCGGGCACCGGGTGCGCATCGTCGCTTCGTCCACCTCGCACATCCGCGCCCAGGCGCCCGAGATGGAAGGCCGGGCCCGGCTCGACCAGAACATCGACGGCGTCGACTACACCTGGTTCGCCACGCCTTCCTACCAGGGCAACGGCGCCGCCCGCGTGCGCAACGTGGCCAGCTTCGTGTGGCGCCTGCTGCGCGAGGCGCGCACCCTGGCGCGCGAAGTGCGTCCCGATGCAGTTATCGCCTCCAGTACCTATCCGCTCGACATCTGGCCAGCGCACCGCATCGCGCGCCTGGCCGGCGCGCGCCTGCTGTTCGAACTGCACGACTTGTGGCCGCTGTCGCCGATGGAACTGGGCGGGTACTCGCGCTGGCACCCCTTCATCATGCTGCTGCAGGCTGCCGAAAACTACGCCTGCCGCAATGCCGACGCCGTGGTCTCGATCCTGCCCAAGGTGCGCGAGCACCTGGAGGCGCACGGCATGGCGCCGCACAAGCTGCACATCGTCCCGAACGGCGCCGACCCGGCCGAATGGCTGGCGGCGGGCGAGGCGCTGGCGCCCGCCACCGAGCGCCAGCTGGCGGCGGCGCGCGCCGCGGGCGACTGCATCGTCGGCTATGCCGGCACCCATGGCCTGGCGAATGCGCTCGACACCCTGGTCGAAGCCGCTTCGCTGCTGCGCAACCGGCGCGTCGCCTTCGTCCTTGCCGGCGGCGGCCCGGAAAAGCAGCGCCTGCGCCTGCGCGCCCGCACCCTGGCGCTCGACAACGTCTACTTCATCGATCCCGTGCCCAAGCACCAGGTCCCTGCCCTGCTGCGCCGCTTCGACCTCGCCTACATCGGCTGGAAACGCCAGCCCTTGTACCGCTTCGGCATCGCTCCCAACAAACTGATCGACTACATGATGGCGGCGCGCCCCGTCGTCCACGCCGTGGAGGCCGGCAATGACCCGGTGGCCGAAGCCGGCTGCGGCGTCACCATCGCGCCCGAGGATCCGCAGGCGCTGGCCGCCGCCATCCTGGCACTGATGGAGACGGGCTCCGGCGAACGCGAGGCCATGGGCCTGCGCGGCCAGCGCCATGCCCTCGCCAACCTCACCTATCCCGTCCTCGGACAACGCTTCTTGACTGCCTGTGCAGGAGACCACCAACATGGATGACCACCAATCCGCCGGCGTGAGCGCGGCCGCGTCCCCGCACCCTGCAATGCCTCCCGCCGCTGAACCTGGCGCGCATCCTCGCGCGCGTCTCGCCACGCAGCCTGTCGCCGATCTTGCAGCCGATCTTGCACCCAGTCTCGCCGCCGCGGCCGCTGCTGCCGATACGGACGGGCAAACCGGCACTGCCGCCCCCTTCCTGCCCTTCGCCCTGCCCGACATCGGCGAGGAAGAAATCGCCGCCGTGGTGGCGTGCCTGCGTTCGGGCTGGGTCACGACCGGCCCCGCCACGCGCCGCTTCGAAGCCGCCTTTGCCGACTACCTGGGCGCCGGGGTCCAGGCGATCTCCGTCAACTCGGCCACCGCCGGCCTGCACCTGGCGCTCGAGGCGCTCGGCATCGGGCCCGGCGACGAAGTCATCGTGCCGACGCTGACCTTCACCGCCACCGCCGAAGTCGTGCGCTACCTGGGTGCCCAGCCGGTGCTGGTCGACGTCGATCCGCTCAGCCTGAACATGTCGCCCGCCGCCGTGCAGGCCGCCATCACGCCGCGCACGCGCGCCATTGTTCCGGTCCACTACGCCGGCATGGCCTGCGCCATGGACGAGCTGCTGGCCATCGCCCGAGCGCACGGCCTGCGCGTGGTCGAGGACGCCGCGCACGCCTTTCCGACGCACTACCGGGGCCGCCTGGTCGGCACGCTCGACAGCGACATCACCGTGTTCAGCTTCTACGCGAACAAGACCATGACCACTGGCGAAGGCGGCATGGTGATCGTGCGCGACGCCGGCCTGGCGCGCCGCATCCGCCTGATGCGCCTGCACGGCATCAGCCAGGATGCCTTCGACCGCTACGTCTCGAAGACCCCGGCCTGGTTCTACGAAGTCGTGGCCGCCGGCTTCAAGTACAACCTCACCGACATCGCCTCGGCCATGGGCCTGGAGCAGCTGCGCAAGATCGACCGCTTCCTGGACCGGCGCAGGCAGCTGGCGGCGCGCTACGACGCGGCGCTGGCGGGGCTGCCGCTGGTCCTGCCGCCACGTCCGGGCGGCGACAGCACCCACGCCTGGCATTTGTATGTCGTGCGCCTGCGCGAGGATGCGCCGCTGGCGCGCGACGAGCTGATCTTGCGCCTGTCGCAGCTGGGCATCGGCACCAGCGTGCACTTTATTCCCCTGCACCGCCAGCCCTACTGGCGCGATAGCTGCGCCGCCAGTCCTTCGGCATTCCCCGTAGCCGAGTCCGCCTACGAAGCGATGCTGACCCTGCCCCTGTACACGCGCATGCGCGACACCGACCAGGACCGGGTCATCGCGGCGCTGACTGCACTGCTCGCATCATGAAGCGCGCCTTCGACCTGGCAGCCGCCTCGCTCGGCCTGCTGCTGTTGCTGCCGCTGCTGGCCGCGCTCGCCCTATGGGTGAAACTGGATTCGCGCGGCCCGGTGCTGTTTCGCCAGCTGCGGGTCGGGCGCGGCGGCCAGCTGTTCGATATCCTGAAATTCCGCACCATGCACGCCGGGCCTTCGACCGCGGGTACGAGCGCGACTGGCGCCGCGCCCGCGATCCAGCTCACCGTCGGACGCGACCCGCGCATCACCCGCGCCGGCCACATCCTGCGCAAGTACAAACTCGACGAGCTGCCACAGCTGTTCAACGTGCTCGGCGGGTCGATGAGCCTGGTGGGGCCGCGCCCGGAAGTGCCGCGCTACGTCGCCTGCTATCCGCCAGCCCTGCGCGACCTGGTGCTGTCGGTCCAGCCTGGCGTCACCGACCTGGCCGCCATCCTGTACAAGGACGAAAGCAGCATCCTCGGCCTCGCTGCCGATCCCGAGCGGGCCTACATCGACACCATCCTGCCGGCCAAGCTCGAGTACTACGCACGCTACGTCCGCGAACGCACGTTCTGGGGCGATGTGCGCATCATTTTCCGTACGCTGGGCGCGCTTGCACACTGACTGGTGCGCAATGTCCTGGCCTCCCCTCTTCGAACTCGGTGACCTGACGCTGACGCTGCCGCTCGCCGCCGCGATGGCGGCCGGGCTGCTGGGCGCACGCGACTGGCGCGCTGCCCTGGCCTGGGTCTGCCTGTTTGCGTTGGCGCTGGGCACGGTTGGCGCTGCCAAGCTCGCCTTTCTGGGCTGGGGCACGGGCCTGCCCAGCCTCGATTTCAAAGCGCCCAGCGGCCATGCGGCCGGCGTCAGCGTCGTGTTCCCCACGCTGTTCTACCTGCTGCTGCGGCAGCGCAATGCGCGCCTGGGTCAGGTTGACACTGCGGTGGGCACTGCTGCCGGGGCCGCGATCCACATTGCGGCAGGCAATGCGGCGGACCGTGCGGCCGGCACGGCGGCTCGCTTTTCGGCCGGCACTGCGGCCGGTGTTGCGGCCGGCATCCTGCTCGGCGCCGCGGCTGCGGCGCTGCTGGTGCTGGCCGGGGAACACAGTCCGGCCGAAGCCTGGGCCGGCTGGCTGGTCGGCACCAGCGCCAGCCTGGCCGCGATCCGGCTCGCCGGGCCGGCGCCGGTGGCGCGTCCACTTGCGGGCCTGGCCTGCGCGCTGCTCGCCTTTTGCGGTGTGGCCTGGGCCATGCAAAGGGCCCAGGTTGGCTACTGGATGATCAAGGTCGCCCTCGCCCTGTCGGGCAATGCGCGCCCATTTCCGTGGGATAGCTGCAGCTGAACCATCCCGCTAGTGAAGTCCCGCTACTGAGGTCCCGCCTGTGACGCCTTGCTCTTGACGTTCCGTTGTTGATGTCCTGCTGTTGAGGTCTCATTACGCCGTACTTTTATTGAGGAGAACGATCATGTCCATTGCAAGTTTCCACTGTCTGCGACAGAGCCAGCTGAACGACAACACGATGCAGTCTCTGCTGATGAACCTGCTTCGCGGCCTCGCCTCGCTGCAGGTGGCCGCGGCCCACCTCCGCGCCGAGATCTATCCCGGCCTGCGTGGGCTGGAAGAGCCGAGCCTGGCCTACATGGGACTGGCCTTTTTTACCGGCTTTGCGCACCAGGCCGTGATGGTGTTCTTCCTGATCAGCGGCTGGCTGGTGGGTGGCAGCCTGCTCGACAAGATCGGCAAGCCGCAAGCGCTGCGCTCCTATGCGATCGACCGCGTGACCCGGCTGTGGACGGTGCTGCTGCCGATGCTGGTCATGATGCTCGGCATCGGCCTGGTGATCGGCAGCATCGCGCCCGAACCGTCCGGCCTCGGCGCCAACGATGAGTTCTCGGCCGCCGCCTTTGTCGGCAATTTGTTCGGCTTGCAGACCATACTGGTGGACAAATTCGGCGGTAACTACCCCCTGTGGAGCCTGGCCAACGAAACCTGGTACTACATCCAGTTCCCGCTGCTGGTGCTGGTCTTTACCGGGCGCGGCATCCTGCGCCCCCTGGCCGCCGCCGCAGCGCTGGCGCTTACCGTGGTCTTCCTGCCCTACGTGATGACGCTGTACTTCGGCATCTGGCTGCTGGGCGCCGCCTTCTCGCGCATCCGCATCGACTGCAGCTTCGCCACCCGGATGGCCGTCCTCCTCGTCGCCCTGGCGGTATCGGTGTACTACCGGCTGACCGGGGTCAATGACGACATTCTTCCCGAATCCTTCGGCCAGGACCTGGTCTGCACCCTGCCAATCGTGCTTCTGCTGGCGTCGATGCACGCACCGGTCGCCCACAATTCGGCCCTGACACGCCGCCTCGGCGCCGTCGGCAAGCACTTGTCCGAATTCTCGTTCACGCTCTACGTGCTGCACGTGCCCGTGATCGATTTGATGCAGCATATCGGCCTGACCCAGCTCGGGCGCGAGAAGCTGGACCCCGGCAGCGCCGCCGATTTCGCTATTTACTTCGGGGTGCTCGGCGTGCTCATGCTGTCTGCCTGGCTGTCCTACCTGGTATTCGAACGCAACACCTACCGCGTGCGCCGCCTGGTGAAGCGCGTGCTGCTGCAGCCCAAAGGCAAGCCGATCGCCAAGCCCATGCTTTTCCCTAAATGACGGCGTCTACACAGGCACGTCCTTCGCGTTGTAGGGGGTGCCTGTCTTTTCGCTCCACGCCTTCCTCTTCATCTACGCCTCGACCCGCCGGCGCGCAGGCAAGCCGCTCCGTCCAGTCAGGTCGCCCCACACTAAGCGCGCTGCCCCGCCACCAGCACGATCAGCACTAACAGCGCATCGATCCGCGGGCGCTGCCGGCTCCAGCAAAGCGGGCTGACGAAGGCCAGGCCGTCGCGGCAGCAGGCGAATACGTGCGCTGAAACACCGAGCGGCGCCTGGTGAAGCATGTCACCAGGCGCCGCTCTGTTTTCAATGCCAGGTTTTTTATCGCTCTACGCTTCACCGCTCTATTCTTCACCGCTCTGTTCTTCACCGCTCTGCTTTTCACCTTGCTGCCCTGCACTTCTTCGACGCTGCGCCGAGGTGGCCACGCGCCGATTTGACCTGCCGCCTCCGTCGTGTCCGAATCAGGCCACGTAACCGATCTGCGCCGTGGCCGCGCCATATTGGGCCGCACTGGCGCCCAGGCGCAGTGCCATGTCGTTGAACAGGACGCCCTGTGGGGAAATGCCGGCATGGTTCAGGCGCTTGACCGATTCGTTGATCTGCCCTTCGGTGGTCACGCCGGCTCGCGCCAGGATGAACACGCCGCCGGCATGCGCGCCGATGATCAGCGCGTCGGCCACGGCCAGCAGCGGCGGCGGATCGATCAGGACCAGATCGTACTGTTTGCTGACCGACTCGAGCATGGCGCCGAAGTTCAGGTGCAGCAGGAACTCGGAACGGTTGGGCGGCAGTTCTCCAGTCGGAATGAAATCGAGATTGTCCATCACGTCGTGGTGGATGATGTCCTCGACCGGCATAGAGCCGATGATGGACCGCGAGAGGCCGCGTTCGCGCGCCACGCCGAAATAGCGGTGCAGGTGGCCGTTGCGCAGGTCGGCGTCGATCAGCAGCACGCGCTTGCCACTGGCGGCCATCACGGTGGCGAAGTTCGCGGCGACGAAGGACTTGCCGATGTCGCGGGTCGGCCCGGAGAACATCACGATGTTGTTCTTGAAGTGGGGCATGGCGAACAGCAGCGCGGCGCGGAAGCTACGCAGGCTTTCCACGGCCGGGTCTTCCGGCAGGATCTGCGCCAGCAGCGGCAGCGCGCCGCCATCGCCGCGCGCCTTGCGCAGCAGCTTGTCCTGGTTGGCGCTGTGCGGGATGGTGGCATACACCACGCGGGCATTGAGCAGCTGCTCGATCTTCTGCGGATCGTCGATGCCGCCTTTCATGGCCTTGCGCGCAAACGCGAGCAGCGTCCCCAGGAACAGCCCGGTGATGACAGCCAGCGCCACGATCAGGGGCCGGTTCGGCTTCAGTGGACGCTCGGGCGCGATCGGCGCGTCGACCAGGCGCACGTTACTGACGCGGCCGACCGAGATCAGGCGCAGTTGCTGGGCCGTGTTCGAAAGCGCCGTATACAGGTCGGTGTTCACCTTGATGTCGCGCGTCAGGCGCGCCTCGTCCTGTTCGAGCACCGGCAGCGTGCGGATGCGCGCGGCGATCGCCTCGATCTCGACATCGACTTCCTTGCGCTGGCGGTTGACGGCGGCGACGATGGGATGGTCCTCGGTAAAGCGCGCCAGCAGCTCGGTTTTCTTTTGCATCAGCTCTATCCTGCGCGAACGCGCCGCCGTGGCCTGGGCCAGGCTGACCCGCGCTTCCTCGCGCAGGTCAACGGTGCCGTGCGAATTGCGGAACTGGTTGTAGCGGTCTTCGGACTGTTCGAGCTGGCGCTTCAGGATGGGCAGCTGCTTGTTCAGGAAAGCCAGCGACTTCTCGGCTTCCTCGGTCTTGCGCGCGAGGTTCTGGCGCATGTATTCGCGTCCGATTTCGCCCAGCAAGGCATTGATGCGCTTGGCGTTTTCGCCCTGCAGCTTGACCTCGATCACGCCGGATTGCTTGCCCTGCTCGGTAATCACCATGGCGGTCTGGATCGCCTGGATGGTGCCGAGGCGCGACTTGCGCTTCAGGCGGAAACGCGCACCGGGATTGGCGACCATGCGGTCGACCTTGATCTCGACGGTGCCGTCGGGCGTCGGCACGCGGTAGCGCTGGCCGACCGTGCCTTCGAAGGCGACGCGCTGGCCGCCACCGGAAAAGTGGTAACGGTGGACGCCGCGCGCGGTGAGCGTGAACTCGCGATTGAGCCAGGACTCGGGCACGTCGAACACCGACACCTCCGCCTTCTCGCCGCCCCAGACATAGCCGCCGTAGCCGAACAGGCCCGGCGTGGCCAGGGCGCCGTTGTTCTGGGTGGCGAACCAGTAACCGACCACCGGGAAATATTTCGGCTGCACCTCGATGTAGAGCTGCAAGTTGTCGACCGCCTGCGACACAACCATGCGCGAACGCAGCAGCTCCATTTCGGCGATGGCCGCCTTCTTGGTTTCGAACAGAGACGATGCTTCGCTCAGGATGTTCTTCGAGGCGTTCGGACTTTCTTCCTCGACGTGGATCATGAGGTTGGCCTCGTACACGGGCTTGGCCACCAGGGCGTACAGCACCGCCAGCAAGGTGATCAGGGCGGTAATGCCGCCGATCAGCCAGCGGCTGTCGTACAGGGTATTGAAATGCCCCTTCAGGTCGACGGTCGGCTCGTCGCTCGCGCTGACGGTCGGACGCGGATCGAAGGGTACGCTGAGGATGGGCGGGCTGTGGGCAACGTGGGCCAGGGAATGACTGTCGGCGGGCTTGGTCATGGTGTTCTCCGGGTTCTCGACGAGGCGCGGGTGGCCATCAGGGGCGGTTGGTGACGCCGACCGCATTCGTCAGCGCGCCCGGGAACAGCAGGCTCAGGTGGCGGTTCCAGTTGGCCAGCGGCGAGGCTGCCACGTAGACCACGTCTTTCGGGCGCAGTTCGAAGGACTCGGCAATGGCGAGCGAGCCGGTGGCCCTGGCGTCGAGCTGGAACACGCGGGTGCGCTCGGCGGTCTTGCGCACGACGTAGATCTGGCGCGCGTCGCCGCTGAGGGGGCTCACCCCGCCGGTTTCGCCGAGCGCCTCGTTAAGCGTGAGGCGGCCGTTGTGCATGGTGAGCGCGCGCGGCGTGACCACTTCGCCCGACACGAACACCTTGCTTTCGTCGCGTGAATGCACGCGCACGACGTCGCCCGGCGCCAGCATCACATTGCCGGGGTTGATGCCCTTCTGGACCAGCTCGCGCAAATTGATGGCGTAGCGGTCGTCGCCGCGTTCGAGCGCGATACGGCTCTGGTCGGCGGTGGGCAGCAGCCCGCCGGCGCGGTTCAGGGCTTCGACCAGGGTCATCGGGATGTCGTTGATGGCCTGCAGGCCCGGCGACTTGACCTCGCCGTCGATGTACACGCGCTTGCTGCGGTAGGCCTGCACGCGCAGCGTGATGTTCGGGTTGGCGATGTACTTGGCGATCTTTTGCGTGAGCAGCGCACGCGCCTGGTCTTCGGTCAGGCCTTCCAGCGGCAGCAGGCCAGCGAACGGAAACTGGATGCGGCCCTGGTGATCGACCACGAAGCCGGGCTGCTGCGCATTCGCGGTGGCGCCGGCCACGGCGACGGCGGCATCGAGCGACGCGGTGGCGGCGGTCATGCCGCCGGCGGCCAGCTCGGGATGGTCCCAGACCACGATCGACAGGATGTCGCCGCGGCCGATGGTGTAGGGAGGCGGGTGGGCGACCAGCAGCCTGGACAGATCCTGGTTGCCGCGGGCTGTGGCCACCTGCTGTTCGGCGGCGATCAATTGTTCGGTGATGAGTTCGGTTGGCGGCGCCTCGCCGCCGGACTCGGAACGGAACTGCGGGCCGCTGCCGCAGCCGGCGAGGACCAATGCCAACGTAGACATACAGCCTGCGACGAAAATACGCAGACGCAAAATTTCTGATGGTAAATTCATGTGCTTGCCTATGAAAATGAAGCGCCTTGTCAGGCTGACCAAGCCAGCGTAAGGCGTCCATCACAGGCAGCTTTGCTGCAAATCAAACGGCAGGCTCAGGTAGCGAGCGGGGCGCCCCGCCGGCGCTGATACCTTGCGCATGAGCTTGCGCATCGAGGCATTGCGCCGCAGAGCCTGGCCCAGCGGACGCTCAGCGCACCTCTTCGAGCAGCTTCAGGGTCTCGGCGAAGGTCCAGATGCGGCGGATCTCGATGACATCGAAACGCGCCGCCACGCTCGGCGGGAAGGCGGCGTAGCGCGCGTTCAGGTGGACGATGCGGCGCACGGCTTCATCGGTGTCCGGGCGTCCGCTGGAGCGCAAAATGACGACGTCATCGACGCTGCCGTCGCTGCGCACCGCCACGCTCACCAGGGGATCGTAGCGTACCGGCTCAGCCGAGACGCGCATCTGGATCTGCGCGGCGGTGCGCTCGATTTTCTGGCGGAAGCTGTTGACGTACATGCGCAAGGGAACGTCGCGTTCGTTGGGGGCGACGGTGATCCGGCGCGCATCTCCCACTTGCCGCGCCGGGCGCAGTCCGGACGGCGGCGCCACCGGAATGTCGATCCCGCGCAGCGCGTCGCGCGCGCGCATGGCCAGGTCGCTGCCGAGCATGCCGCGCGGGACTGATCCCGTGCTGCCGCCACCGCCGGCGCCGCCAGGGCCCGGTCCGGCGCCTGGTGCGCCATCGCCAGCGAGGCCCGCGCCGGGTCCCGGCTGGCGGCTGGCGGCCGCCAGCGCGGCCTCTTCGGCCTGGCGCCGGGCCAGCTCGCGGGCACGCTGGCGCTCGGCCTGCTCCCGCATCTGGTCCGCGCGTGCCTGTTGCGCCAGCTGCTCGGCGCGGCGCCGCACCGCCTCGGCCTCCGCCTGCGCCTCACGCTGCTGCTGCGCCTGCTCGGCCTGGCGCTGGCGTTCCAGCGCCACGCGCCGCTCCTCGTCCTGCGCGGCGCGGCGCGCGTCGGCCAGCTGCGCCTCGCGTGCGCGCTGCGCTTCCTCGAGCCGCTGCTGCGCCAGGGCGCGCTCGCGGGCCTCGGTTTCTTCCCGCTGCCGTGCCAGTGCGCGTTCCTGCTGTCGCAGCTGTTCTTGACGGCGAGCCTCTTCCTGCTGCCGGGCGAGTGCGCGTTCTTGCTGTTGTAGCTGCTCCTGTTGCCGCGCCAGGGCACGTTCGCGTTGCTCGGTTTCCTCGCGCTGGCGTTCGACGGCGCGCTGTTCGGTCGCCCGCTGCTGCTCGCTGGCACGCTGCTGTTCAGCGAGCGCCTCCTTGGCCACTTCTTGCTGTTGCTCCTGTTGTTGCTGGGCCAGTTGGCGCGCCTGCATTTCCACCCGCGCGCGCGCCTCGTCCTGCTCGCGCTGCGCGAGGCGCTGCGCTTCGTCGGCGCGCTGGCGTTCGGCTTCCTTTTGTCGAGCAAGCAGGCGCTCGTCGTCGTGCCGGCGCTGTTCGTCGGCCAGGCGCGCCGCATTCTCTTGCTCCGCCTTCTGTTCTGCTTCGCGTGCCAGGGTCTCGGCTTGCGCTTGCAGGTCGGCATCGGCAATGCGCTCCGCGTCCGGGCCCATCTCCGGCGCGGTCGCGTCCGGCGCTAGCGGCACCGGCTCTGGCGGCGGCAGACGGAAATCCGAGGCGGGATCGTCCAGCGCGGCGATGACGGGCGTCTCGAGCGTGTCCCGCAGTGGCGGCGGCTCCGGCCGGCGTACGGGGCGGCGGCGTTTTGCGAGCGCGCGCGCGGGCTGGGCGGGCGCCGGCGGTGGCGCCATCGGTACCGGATCGCGCAACTGAAAACCGGAAGATGGCGGGCGTGGCGCCGCGTCTGCAAGGACCGGCGCCGGGACGGGAACCGGTGCGGACACGGGCGGCGTCGGTGTCGGCGTCGGCGGAAGCGGCAACGCTGGCGTCGGTGGCGTTTCAGGCAAGGGCGGCGAAGGCAACGTCGGAGGCAGCGGCGCCAGCGTCACCGCGATCGGCCCCGCGTCACCCTCCTGCATGCCCGGCACCCCGAACTGGATCGCCAGGATCAGCGCATGCGCGAGCAGCGAGACAGTCAGGCCGGCCAGCAGGCGGCGGTTGGCGCTGGCGGGAGCGCGGCGTGCTGGGGAGGCGTGGGGCATGCGGGTGGGCGGTATGGATGAATTTACAGCTTAACGTTTACTTAAGGAATACTGCGCACGCTAGTATTCCGGAAAATCGTGGACGATACTGGAACACGCTGGCACGAAGGAGAATCTGCATGCATTCAGGTTTTATTTTCGCAACAGGTATCGAGAACAGCAACCCCACGATCGATGGCGGCCGTACGCGGATGGACGAGCTCGAGAAGTGCGGCCACTACCAGCACTGGAAACTCGACTTCGACCTGGTCCAGGAGGTGGGCCTGCGGGTGCTGCGCTACGGCCCTCCCCTGCACCGCTGCTACCTCGGCCCCGGGCGTTACGACTGGGAATTCGCCGATCTCACCTTCGACGATCTGCGGCGCCGGAATATCGCGCCCATTGTCGACCTCTGCCACTTCGGCGTGCCAGACTGGATCGGCAATTTCCAGAATCCCGACTTCGCCGAACTGTTCGCCGCCTATGCCGGCGCCTTTGCGCGGCGCTACCCCTGGGTGCAGATGTACACGCCGATCAACGAGATGTGGATCTGCGCCGTGTTCTCGACCCTGTACGGCTGGTGGAACGAGCAGCTGCGCACCGATGCCGCCTTTGTCACTGCCATCAAGCACGTGGTCAAGGCAAATATCCTGGCCATGCACGCAATCCTGAAGGTGCGGCCCGACGCCCTCTTCATCCAGAGCGAATCGACCGAATACTTCCATGCCGAGGAACCCGACGCCATTGGCCCGGCCGAACTCAACAACGCGCGCCGCTTCCTGGCGCTTGACCTGAACTATGGCCGCCGTGTCGATTCCGAGATGTACGAATACCTGCTCGACAACGGCATGTCGCGCGAGGAATACCATTTCTTCCTCCAGCATAACCTGAAGCACCACTGCATCATGGGGAACGACTATTACCATACCAACGAGCACTATGTGTCGGCCGACGGCATGACCCGCGCCGCCGGCGAAATCTTCGGCTACGCGGTCATCACCCACCAGTACTACAACCGCTACCGCCTGCCGGTGATGCACACGGAAACCAACCTGTGCCAGGGCCCGGCCGGCGACGAGGCCGTCTACTGGCTGAAGAAAGAGTGGGCGAATGTGCTGAGGGTGCGCAACAACGGTGTGCCGCTGATCGGTTTCACCTGGTATTCGCTCACCGACCAGGTGGACTGGGACAGCGCGCTACGCGAAAACAACGGCAACGTGAATGCCCTTGGCCTGTTCGACCTCGACCGCAAGATCCGTCCGGTGGGCGTGGCCTACCGCGAGCTCGTGCGTGCCTGGGAAGCCGTGCTGCCGACCAAGAGCATCTGCCTGCAGGTACCGGTGGTAATGCCGCACGAGTACGACACCGAGCTGTCAACCATCGACCCGCAGTCCCCCGTGGGCGGCAGCCTGCTGGGCCAATGAGCCTGGACGCTCAGCGCGCGCGCGGCGTGAAGGTGTAGCTTTCGCCGTGCCCGAGGTAGACCACGCCCTCTTCCAGCCCGGCGGCCTTGACCTCGCGCGCAAAGTCGGCCAGCGGCGACTTGAACACGTCGTAGTCGTTGTAATGGATCGGGATCGCCTTTTTCGGGCGGATGATCTGCAGCATCTGCACGCCGTCCTTGCCGTCCATCGTCACCTTGAACACGCCCAGGATGCGGGTGCCGCCCAGGTGCAGCAGCGCCAGGTCGATGCCGGGGAAACGCTGCGGGATGGTCTGGATGTCGTCGTAGACCAGGGTGTCGCCGCTGATGTACATGCGGTAGTCGGGCGCATCGGGCTGCGCGCCGAAATCAAGTACGCTGCCCATTACCTTCGGCAGCAGCACCGCGAGCCCGGCCGCGCCGTGGCGTCCGGGCGTGGCGGTGATGCGCACGCGCGCGCCGCCCTTGGTGACCTCGAGCCGGTCCCAGACGCTCAAGGCGAAGCGCTGGGTGAAGCCGAGCCGCTTGAGGGCCTCGCTGGCTTCCTTGTTGGTGACGATCGGCGTATTGCGCGGCAGTTTTTCCTGGACCAGCTTGTCGAAGTGATCGTCGTGCATGTGCGACAGGATCACCAGGTCGATCGGGGGCAGCTTGTCGAAATCGATGGCCGGGTTGGTGCGTCGCTGTGAGGTCAGGCCGTAGCCCAGGTGCACATGCTCGCCCTTGTGCAGGAAATTCGGGTCGGTCATGATGGTCAGGCCGCGGTAGCGGATCAGCACCGTGGCCGTGCCGATGAACTGCACGTTGCCGTCCTGTTCCTTTTGCGCCGCCGGGTCGCCGGCCGGCAGCTTCAGCGTATAGGTGTCGGACGCCTCCTGTGCGGCAACCGTTCCGGCCAGGCCACAGCCCAGGGCGAGGAACAACAGGGTATTTCCCAACAGGCGACAAAAAGACATACACACTCCGTAAAGGACGGCCCGGCATGGGCGCGCGATGTCGGAACGCTATCATGAAGCCCTGCGGCACGCCGTTTGTTTGCAAACAGACAAGGCCAGTCCAGGCACGCGGCGCATGCGCGAATGCGCGAATGCGCGGGGTGAAGGCCCCCCTGTTCCCCCATGCCTGCTCGGCGATATACTTGCCGGGATTTGCCAATTCGCCAACCCGGATTGACCGCTTGCACAGCCAACCTAACGGATAACCACGGAACCACCAATGCCTATGACCCGACGTCTCCTTTCCCGCGCAGTCATGCTCGCCATCCTGGCCAGCGCCGCCTCGATCACTGTGGCTGCCAAGCCCGCCGCTGCCCCCGTTGCCAGCCCGTCGGCATCGGCGGCGGCCGCACCGATCCTGGGACGCATCTCGGCCACGGCCATGCGCGGCAACCTGGCCTTCCTGGCCTCGGACGCGCTCGAAGGACGTGGCACGCCATCGCGCGGCTTGGACATCGCCGCCGAATTCATCGCCGCGCAATTCCGCGCCGCCGGCCTGGAGCCGCTGGGCGACGAGCCCTACTTCCAGACCGCCGACTGGAACAAGATCAATCCACGCCGCGACAAGAACGCCGCGCCGGCAGCCCCCGCCAAGGTGCGCAACGTGGTCGGCATCCTGCGCGGCTCGGACCCGGTACTGAAAGACACCTACATCCTGGTAACCGCCCACTACGACCACGTTGGCACCAAAACCGGCGAAGGCGATGTGATCTTCAACGGCGCCAACGACGACGGCAGCGGCACGGTCTCGGTGATCGAACTGGCCAAGGCCTTTGCCGCCAACAAGGAACGCCCGAAGCGCAGCATCGTCTTCATGACGGTGTTCGGCGAAGAGCACGGCCTGGTCGGCTCGCGCTACTACGGCGCGAATCCGCTGGTGCCGATCGAAAAGACCGTGGCCGGCATCAATCTCGAACAGGTAGGCCGCACCGACGACAGCGAGGGCCCGCAGCAGCGCGCTTTTGCCGTTACTGGATATGACTTCTCGGACGTCGGCGAGATCCTGAAAAAGGCAGGCGACCAGACCGGCATCAAGGTCTGGAAGCATCCTGTGAACAGCGACAAGTATTTCGCCCAAAGCGACAACCAGGCGCTGGCCGATCAAGGCATCCCGGCGCACACGGTGAGCGTGGCCTATGCCTTCCCCGACTACCACGGCGCCGGCGACCACTGGGACAAGATCGACTATGAAAATATGGCGGCGGTCGATCGTGCCGTGGCACTGGCGATCTGGAACATCGCCAACAACAGCGAAGCGCCGAAGTGGAGCAAGAGCAATCCGAAGGCGGCCAAGTACCTGGGCATCCAGGAAGGCCGCCGCTGATCGGGCGTGAAGTGACAGGAGCCGGACGCCAATGCGTCTGGCTCCGCTTGTTGTCCGTTTATACTCCGCCTACGGTCTGCGCGGCCATATGCCGGGTTCGGCTGATTCGATGGGGTGATAACGGGAAACGTCGGTGGCCTGCCCAGCTGGGTTCGAACCAGCGACCCTCAGCTTGGAAGTCAGGTGCTCGCAACGCTTAAATTGCTTAGTACTCAATTACTTGCGGTTAGGGTATTGCGTTATTCATTTTGCCAGGTCTCCCTGTAAGTCCTTGATTTCATTATGCTGGCATCTGCCGAATAACGCGGCATCCAACCTCGAGCGTCAGGCCGCAACTTGGGGAATTCCTTCACGCACGCCTCATCCTTCAGCTGCTCGCGGATCGATTCCAGCACCAGTCCCTGCGGGCCCGGCAGTGTGCCGAGCATGCGCTACAACTGGTCGACGTAGCGCGCCAGTGCACGCAGCCGCTTTACCTCCCACAGCAGCGCGCGCACGTCGGCCGGCTCAGGGTTGCGATCCTGGATCTCCCTCAGCTTCGCTTTCGTCAGTGGCGGCTTGAATCCCATGTGGCACCAATGCTGTGCATCCATCCAGTATAGCAAGCCTGATGGAGGACAGATTCAAATGGCCATCCGGTGGCATGCTGACGGCCATGACCCTTCTTACCGATACCGTCACCGCCAGCCGGGTGGATCCGGCCTTGATCCTACCGGTGATCACCTGGCTGGAGGCTTCGTGCATGCTCGCGCTCAGCGGCGTGCCGGCGGAGGTGGCGGCGCGAGTGCTGGCTGAGCCTTCGCGGCTGCGCCGGCCTGAGCAGGACAGCCCGCAATGATCACCTCGAGCTTCAGAGCGTAGCCCTCCCAGGCCACCGAATCGATCAGCGTCGCCTGCGCAACTGCCTCGTGGCCTGGGTAGGCGCCAGCGTCGGGACTTTGTTCAGTCGAGAATGCGAATGTCCGCTATCGAGCCGAAGCGGACGCTGACGTCAATGTTTTTGAAGTTGCGGGCCGTATCGCACTGCCTGAAGTTCAGCTGTGCAGGCTGAATCCTGCATCAGATCAATATTGCAATAATAATATATTTTCACATCGAGAGATGGATACATCTGCGGTATCCTGCATGTTGTATGGAGCGTTGTGGCCAAGGAATTGCCAACGAATCCAACCAACCTGGGCACTAATAAGATGTTTATTGATGGCAGACTCCTAAAACCGGATACGGTTCTTCAGACCGACGTTTGCATTATCGGTACCGGCATGGGTGCGGTTTCAGCGGCAAACCTTTTGATTCTTGAAGGGCATGACGTCGTGTTCATCGAAACCGGCCCAATGAGGACATCACGACGCGACCTGCCTCCGGTCCGCATCGAAAGCGTCGGCCGTCCGTTCGGCATTTCCAGCAGCCGCGGGCTGGAGGTTGGCGGCGGCACTGAGTTCTGGCACGGCGTTTGTGCTCCTCTCGACGAGGAGGACTTTCTTGAGCGTCCCTGGATCCCGCACAGCGGCTGGCCGATAGGGAAAAACGACCTTGCAGCTTGGTATACGGTGGCGCAGGAATTTCTATATGGCAGCCGAGACGGTCTTAACGAGACCACAAGTCCTGGAAGCGTGGCGATGCAGACAAACAATGTGCTCAATGCCAAGACCTACAGGTATAAATCATCGCCGTTCCGAGGCAAGGAGAGATTGTCTGATTGGTGCGATCGGGGTTTGACCCGCTGCGTATATAACAGCACCGCGCTACAACTTCTGCATGAACATGGTCGGGCGCGCACCCTGGTCGCGGGCAGCGGCAAACACCGCTTCAAAGTGATGGCAAATCGTTTTGTGATCGCTGCTGGCGCCTTGGAAACCCCACGCCTGTTATTAAACTCGCTACGCCAGCCTGAAGCGACGCAGCCGGCGTCATCATGGTGGCTTGGACGTAATCTGATTGACCATCCGACGGGCTATTTCTCGCAGGTGACCTTCCACCAGGGATTTGCCAGCGAGTTTAGTCACCAGCAGACGGGCAGACCGGAAGTGCAATCTTTCGAAGGCTTCGTACTCAAGCGAAATGTCCAACGTGACCAGCAGCTACCCAACCATGTCGTCTTTATCAGAAAAGGCATCAACAAGCATCCCGTCCCGAACAAGGCCATGATGTCTTTTCTGGGGGTGCGAGGGGCACGCGACATAGCGCTATCGCACCTGAAGTCCCTGATGCGCCACCCCTACATCATCTGGCGCATCGCTCACCAAAAGCTACCACTGCGTACGCATTCGCGTTATGGTGACCTGTTCTTTATGACCGAACAGCTACCTAACCCGCAGAGCCTAGTCAGCCTGTCTGAACACGAACGCGATGAATTTGGTTTTCCAATCGCGCGCGTCAATTGGCACCTCACGGAGCAGGACATCAACATGTTTATCAAGTATCACGATCTCCTGATTTCCGCCCTCGGCGGACACCCCGGAATCCATCGCCTGCGGGACGATATACCTTCTCGCTGGAACGACACCTTCAGCTCCGCCGCCCACCATCTCGGCACAGCCCGTATGGCACACACGTTAAGAGATGGCGTCGTCGATCGTGACCTTAAGGTATTTGGCTTTGACAATGTCTGGGTCAGCGATGGCTCGGTGTTCCCTACAGCAGGTAGCGTCAATCCATCCCTCACGATTTGCGCCCTTGGTCACCGTTTAGGAGCGCATCTGAACCAGCTGCGAGGGTGATCGGCTTCTGCAACCTGGACACGTGAGGCAGTCCACTTCGAAGGATTGAATCAGCAAGTTTCAGAGCAACTTGAAAGTATTACTAGGTGTCAAGTCCCGCCTGGTCATAAACCCGTTTAACGAATAGTTCCGGGCGCTTTTTCTGCCATTCCTTGAGCGCCAGGATCGGTGTCTTGCTGTCGATGGCCCGTTGTGGAATATGGTGGTTGTACAGCTTCAAATAGTTCAGCAAAGTCGTCTCCAGGTCGGCCCTGCTGTCGAAGCGCGTCTGCTGCAGTAGCTCATTGATACGGCCATTGAAACGTTCCATCATGCCGTACGTTTGCGGGTGGCGTGGCGGCGCCAAGCGGTGCTCGGCAGGCAGAGCGGCGCAAGCCACATCGAACGCGTGTTTGCCGCTGGGTTTATTGTCTTTGCTGGCAAAGCGGTCGGTAAATTGAGAACCGTTGTCGGTCAGGATCCTGGCAACCTTGATCGGTGAAGCGGGCTTGAGCCGGCGCAGAAAATCGACGCTGCTCTTGTCTGTCATGTCGCCATAAATGTACATGAATACCCAGCGCGTTGCACGGTCGATGGCGATCAACAGGTAGCGGCGCGAAGTCTCATCAGGCATTTGCGGCAGGTACTTGATGTCGATGTGAACGAAGCCCGGCTGAATACTGGACTGCTGAACCCAGCAATCAACTCGCCAAGCATAGCTTTTGCACGGAAGAAAGGCCAGCTACGGCGAGGGACATGATCACACGAAACTAAATATGTAAGCGACATGAACCTGTACAAGCTCATCAGGACCTACTTGCGTAGTCCAACTGCTCGATCCGAAATTAACGACCTGGTGGGCCGCTACGGGCTTTGAGTAGGTGGTCTCTGACGTCCCAAGTAATTTTCGATTGGGAAGTGCGACCCGGGGGATGGTCGCGTAAAGTAACGATGGTGTTTGCGGAAGCTAGCTGAAGCGCCGAGCCTGATATCCCGAGATTTCCCGACATTGATCGTTAGGTAGCACATGGGTAGCACAGCCTAGAGACGTAAAAGTTTCGGAGGGCCTCAAAGTACCAAATTTCATTGGCCTGCCCAGCTGGGTTCGAACCAGCGACCCTCAGCTTAGAAGGCTGATGCTCTATCCAACTGAGCTATGGGCAGTGTCTTGATTTTAAAGGGAAATCCCCTTGCCGCTGCGAATGCCTCAACTTGCCGATTGCGGAGCGCTCCGCAAATCACTTCACAGGGGCCACGATTTTACCACGGCGCAAATAGTGCCGGCGGGTGGTTTTAACGCTGTCGTGACCCAGCAAATCGCTCGCCGCCTGCTCGCCGCGCTCGTCCGAAGTGTCGTCGGCCGCCTTCGCGCGCAGGTCGTAAAACCAGAATTCCTTGATCGCCTTGGCCAGCGCCGGGTGCTTCTCGGCGGCTGCCTCCTTCGCCTTGGCGAAGTGATCGCGCAGAATCTGTTTCGTCATCGGCTTTCCATCCCGCGCCATGAGCAGCTGGCCGTGCACGGTCTTGTGCCCGGCCTTGCGCACCTGGATGCGCGCGATCAGCTCCGCGAGCTGGCCAGTGACGGCGATGCGCAACTTCTTCCCTGTCTTGTTCTGGTCGATCTCGAGCACGCCGTTCACGATGTCGTCCATGCGCACCTTCAGGGCGTCCGCCGGGCGCTGCCCGGTCAGGTACGAAAATTCCAGGGTGTCGCGCAAGGCCTCGCTGGCATGCGCGCGCACGGCGTCAAACACCTCGTCGGTCACGTAGACTTCGCGCTTCTTGAGCTCGTGCCCCATGATGCCAATGCAAGGGTTCTCGTCGTCCGTGTAGCCCCAGCCACGCGCATGGTTCCAGAGGGTCGAAAACAGGCGCTTGCACCGGTTCGCCGTTGTCGGCTTGTCGGCGTGCTTATCGAGAAACGCGCGGATTGTCGTCGGCTTGATCTGGTCAAGGTCGGCGCCCCCGAAGTCCTTCAGCAGATGCTTCATGTCCGATTTATGCGTCCTCTGGGTATTCTCGGAAAGGGTCGGCAGAACGTCGCGCTCATACCTTGCGATCACGTCGCCGAAGGAAGGGCTGTCCACTTTCGCCACTTCATGCAGCTCGGCGTACTTCCGCAAGGCAACGATATAGTCATCGCCGAGCGGGATTTCCTTGCGCGGCTTGGCGCCGCTGTCGAAGTAGTAATACGCCTTCCCGCTCCGCTGCACTCGCTTGCGCATGTGCGGCGGGAGGTTTAGGTTTTTGCTCGGCTTACGTCCCATTTTCTCACTTTGGTATTTGCCATACTGGCTTCTTCTGCGGTGGCGGCATCTTTTTCCCTTCCACCGCTGCGGTCGCAACTACGGGCTTGCCGGCCGCGTTCACGTGGAACGGCAGGCCCATGCGCCGCAGCGCCTCGATCTGCTTGGACTTCATCCGGCGGCCGGTCAGCTCCGCCAGGTCGTCCGGTGTCAAAAAAACTCCCATATCAGTCTTCCCCGCCTACCGGCGAATCATCCATCGCATCGGCGATTTCGCCCATCTTTTCGATTGATTGCGTCGCCACCTTCTCGAATTCCTCGGCGCTCGCCACAGGCACAGGCACAAAGCCGATGCCCATCTTGACGAACAGGTTGGCGATTTCGAGCGCCTTGCGCTGCTGGCTCGGGGATGCGCGGTTCATTTCGGTTCCTTGTCTGCGCCTACCGGCGAATTGTTAGGGGATGGGGCGATAGAGACCCGCGCGCGGTTGCACTGTTGCACCGCCTCCATGTTGACGCCGGCACTGCTTGGGCGCGGCTCGCTCAACTCGACCTTTGCTACGGCGAGTTTCCGATCACCCGTCAGCCCCAAGCTGTTGAACAAAAAAGCCGCCTTATCAGCGCCGGAGCGGTCGCCGTGCTGGCCGTCCACGAGCTTCGCGTTGTCGTACTGATCCACTTCGGCAAGCCACCACGTGACCCGCTTCGCATCCCCGGCCTGCTCGGTGCTCACTGGTGCAGCCCGGTCGAGCAGGTTGTTGGCGATGTCGCGCACGTCCGAAGCGTTAGCTTCGCAGCCGTGGTCAGCCAGAGCTTCGGCCGCTGCGTGCAGGTGATACCACCATGCTGGCGTCGGATCGTCGCCCTGAGGCCCCATTCGCGCCTCAAACTCCCGGCGCTCGGCCTCTACGTCCAGCTCGCGGGCGGCGACATCCTCATAGGTGGCCGCGAAGATGTCGGGCTTGCATGGATACAGTTCGCCCTTGACGCCACGGATTATCCAGTCACCTTCATTCGCGCGCATTATCCCTTCGAGCGTGATGATCTCGCAATAAGCGGGCTGCGTCGGGTCATGCCATTTTCCGGTGTTGTGCGTGATGATGTCGTTGCGCGTCACCGCGTCATCGAACCATTCGGGATACGGCACAGGGCCATTATTCCGGCGCTGGAACTGCATTGCCTCGATGACGACAGATTTCTTGCGATATTGGTGGATCATTTCATTCCTTTCATATTCTTCGGTGTGCACCACGGCTTATTGCTCGGCCCCCAGGAGTGTCCGCAGTCGGCGCACTCGGGTGCGCACGGATACTGGCGAGGCTGCTGGGCTTGGCGGTGGGCGGCGACGTTGGCGTAGACGATCATCAGCGTAGTAGCCAGCCAGATCATGAATCCGAGCGTGCGGGTCATTGTTCGCCTGCGCTGGTGGCTGCTGCTCTGGTGGCTGGGTGGAGCGGGTCCGCACCGATGAACACGGCTTCCGGCACGTTCTCCCAGTGGCGGCGGATCACGTCGAATTCGCCTTCGTTCCAGTAGCTCAGGAAGTCCAGGCCGTCTTCGTCCTCCAGCGCGAACTGGATGGCGGCCACGGCCGCATCTTGACCGCCTGCGTCCGCAGCGGGTGTTCTGTCGTCGCGAACCAGCTGCCCGATTGCCCAGTCCAGGTTCTGTGCAATGTCGCCAAAATCGCCGCATTCGGGTATGCGTGCGGCTAAGACATTCTTCATTGCCATGGCGCGCGCGTCGGACAATGCGCGCAGCACTTCCGTGGTCAGACCGCCCGCGTTGGCAGCGGCTGCTTTCTCGCCCTGTGCCGCTGCGCGCTCGGTGGCCGTTCCGCGCGCAACCAGCTTTAAGAGGCGACGCAGGTATGGTTCGGCGTTGTAGTGGGGCGATGGGACGACCAGTTCGTCGAGCCTTGTCAGTACGAACCCGGCGTCCTGTGCAATCTCGCGCAACCACTTGGTCTGGATACGGTCGGGGATCGCCACCTGACCGGCTTGCGGCGCTTCGCCCTCTGGCTGGGCGCGGCGATTCCAAGCCCCGATCACTTCATCACGAAGCCCATCCATCGCAATTCCGCACGGGTCACACCGGATCTCAGGCGCGTTTTCAGCCCATTCAACCATCGTTGGCTTGTTTCCGCAAAATGGGCAGGGCAGCAGTTTTTCTTGGTCGCTCACGCTTCACCGCCTTTCTGTGCGCTGGGCTGATGGGTGGCGCGGTCCAGGCGCTCGATGTCGGCCAGGATCAGGGCGCCGGCTTTCACGAGGTTGCGGCGCTCGTCCGCAGGCTTCCACCAACTTTCCGGCCAAGGCCATGCGTTGGGGGAGCTGCCCCCTGCGCTAGTCGTATTGGCATAACAGATGGCTGCACTCGACAATTCTCCGTCCGCATACTGGTCGTCGTGCTCAGGCGTCCACCCTTCCTGCTCAACTTGGCGGCGGCGCTCGGCCAGCACGTCGCGCGCTGCTACGGTCAGCTCTGCCGGTGCCGCTGCGCGCTCGGGAGTGGCGCGCTGGCGTTCGTACTGCTTGCGGTACCTCCAGCCCCATAGGAAGAAGCCGAAGTAGTTGCAGCTATCGCCAGCCGTCCAGCCTTTAGTGCCGACGTCCTTCTTGACCTGCTCCCAAGCCCACTTTTCCGCCTGCTCTTCGCCCATGAGCGTGCGCGGCCCGGCCTTCGCCACCTGCTCGGCTTGCTTTTCCTGCACACCTGCTGCGACGCACGGCGGGCAATCGCCCCAGAAGCAATTCGGCGAACAAACCACCTGTTGCTCGGCTTGCGGTGCTACTTCTACCTGTGGGGAAGCGGCGAGAGCTTCGCGCGCAGCCTTGATCTTCTCTTCGGCCTTGGCGGCGCGCCATACGGCGGGGTCCATCTGGCCGTCGCCGAGGTCGCCGAAGATGTCCAGCACATCGGTTACGTCTTTCAGTACGCGAATCAGTTCGGCGCTCGCGCCTTGTTGGGTGGTAGTGGTCATGGTTCAGTCCTCGTCTTTAAATTCGCCGCATACGTGCTCGCGCGGCGTCATGATGTGGCCGGCGCCGGGCGCCAGGCTGCTGCCTTCGATGCCGAGCATGGCGAAGCGTTCAATGCCGATGCTGGGTTCGGTGCGGATGCACTCGCCAACCAGCGAGTTATGCCACCGCCACCAGTCGCAGCCCGCGCAGCACGGGCCGTGCGACTTGTAGAAGGTGTCGACAATCGCCTGCGTGCGCTCTTGCCTCGACAGGCTCACTTGGCCTCTCCCTGGCTGGTAGGAGCTGCCAGACCGCGCACCTCGATCTCGTAGGCCGGTACGCCGCTCTCGTGAACCGTGATGACGTTGCCCACGCCGATCTTGTGGATGACCGCGCCGATTGCGTCGCTGGTTACGTCTGTTGGCTCTCCCGACCACGCGTCGCCAGCTTTATTGACGCGTCCCGCGAAGATAGTTCCGGTCAGCGGCGAGCACGCCACGCGCAGCTTATTCATGGCTTTCTCCTTGCGCACCACCATGTGCGGTAGTGCGAGACTTGAGGGCGCGGATAGCGGTGGCGCAGTCGCCCGCCCCAGTTGAGGCATCGTCGCGCAGCTCTGGCCATTTTCCGCCCTGACGCTCGCTGTAATCGTCCTGCACCTTCTCAGCAGCCAACGCCGCCTCTTCGAGTGCCTGGTCACGCACCTGTTCGGCAGTCTGTGCCGCTCCAATAGTGGAGGCGGCAGGAGTGTCGGCGAGAACGCGCACTGTATTGATTACGGCCTTCTCCACGTCGCCGCCGTCGATTGAAAGCTGGTAGTTGAAGGTTTCGAGGATCGCATTTTGGCTCGGCGCGGCTGCTGGCTTGGTGGCGAGAAGGCATTGAACGTCGGCGAAGCGCACGAACTCACCGCTTTCGGAAGTGCACAGGCCGGTCTCGTCACTGATGACGCTGGTGCTGTACCGATTCAGCGCGCTCAGGTCGGCGGTCGGCTTGGTGGCGGCAGATACTGCTGCGCGCCATGCTTCCATCATGCGGCCAGCATCAGCCCAGTCTTCGGCATGACGCTCGATCAGGTGGAAAGCGACTGCCGGATCAACTTTTGCCCACTCCTGCTCCGTGCTCGGCTCCTGCTCGGGAATGGTCGTCAAGCGTTCGATGCGGTCGATCAGGTCGAGAACAACGGCAGGGTTGGCGGCGGCGATGAACTCGGCGTCGCTGTCGTTGTAGACCGCGCCGAATGGTGTCTCATCCTGATGCACTACCGTCAGGATTGACATTCCATCGGCATCAGCAGGGCACAGATGCTTGATGCCGCCGTTTTCGACAAGCTGAAGCTCCCACGGTCCCGGCGTTGCCGCCAGTGCCAGCGCCTTGAGCTGTTGCAGGTCCGGGGCATCGCCCGAGGTAGCGGCAGGCTCGTCAAACACCAGCGTTTCGGTCGGGCGCTCGCCGTGGCGCAGGCGA
>Ga0265798_10000505_pt1 | contig 64976 bp, 55 predicted proteins | sample P3T30metagenome_FD_192430 | JGI IMG/M metagenome (GOLD analysis project Ga0265798, IMG submission 192430) | Plant litter microbial communities from East Loma Ridge, Irvine, California - P3 T30 | ecosystem: Environmental > Terrestrial > Plant litter > Unclassified | place: USA: California... | reverse complement strand
GGCGGCCCGGCGGATTTCTTCGATGTCGAAGCCGTGCGCCAGGTTGGAATTCGTCTCGTTCATGGTCTGTCTACCCTTCTTTCAAATGAAACTGCTACTGCGGATGAATCAGCGCGCCGCCGCTCGCGGCGGGATGGGCGCGCCCTCGTTCGACAGCACGATTTCGACGCGGCGGTTCAGCTGGCGGTTCGAGGCGTTGTCGTTCGACGCCACCGGGTACGCTTCGCCATAGCCGCGCATCGCCACGCGTTCGCGCGGGACACCGAGGCTGGTCAGGGCCTGGGCCACGGATTGCGCACGGCGCTCCGACAGTTCCTGGTTATGGGAATGGCTGCCGGTGCTGTCGGTAAATCCTTCGACCAGCACAGTGCGGTCGGGGTTCTGCATCATGACCTCGGCCAGTTTGCGCACGGTCGCCATGCCGTTCGGCGTCAGCTCGGCACGGTCGGTCGCGAACAGCACGTCGCCGATCGTGACCACCATGCCGCGCTCGGTCTTCTGCGCATGCAGCTCGACCAGGAGCGCTTCCAGGCGCGCCGAACGCTCGGCCAGCTGGGCCGCCTGCTGCTGGGCGGCGGCGGCCTGGGCCTGGGCGTCCTGGGCTTGCTGCTGGGCAGCAGCGGCCTGGGCGTTGGCGGCGGCGGCTTCGCGCTTGGCGCGCTCGGCCTCGGCGGTGCGGGCTTCGAGCTGCACGCGGTCGCGCTGGCGGCTGGCGTCGGCGATCTCCGCTTCGGCGGTCTTGGCCTTCGCCACTTCCTGGGCGGTGGCGATGCGCTGCTTGGCCACATAGGCCAGGCGGTCGATGGTGTCCAGGCTCTCGCGCTTGGCGGCGGCCTGGTTGGCGCGGTCGAGGGCCTCGCTGGCCTGGCGGAATTCCAGCGGCGCGTTGCTGGCGACGGCCGGGTTGTTGCTGGCGGCCACATAGTCGGCGCGCGCCTCGTCGAGGGTGGCGGTGGTGGTCGGGACCGTGCTGCAGGCGGCCAGCAGCACACTGGCGGCGAAGGCCGCCGACTTCAGAAACGTCGATTTCATCGTGGTTCCTTTCTTCTTGTGGGCGCCCGCAGGCGCTTTAGTTACTACAACTCGTCATTGCTGATCGGAATTGGCGCGGTCCACTTCCTGGCGCAGCACGCGCAGGTCTTCGTTCAGTGCGTTCGATGCCGCGGTGGCCTTGGCCGAGCTGGCCTTGGCCTGGGCCAGCTTGGCGTCGGCCTGGGCCTGCACCGCGAGCTCGCGGGCGCGCTTGTAATCCTTGGCGGCCAGCGCCTGGTTGGCCTGCATCATCTTGGAGCGGGCGGCGCTGATCTCTTCCGGCGCCAGCTCGGGCGCGCCGGCCGACACCGCGTTATCGACGGCGTTGTGCGATACCGCGACGGCCGCCGTGGCCGGGGTCTTTTCCGGGCTTGCGCAGGCAGCCAGGCTCAGCACTGCGGCAGCCGCGCCAACCCTCAGCAGCAGGTTCATCGACTTCATGTCCATCGTTGTTCTCCCGTTGAAGAAAGATTGTGTTGGTAACGTTATAAGCCTCTTGCTTGAAGTGATCGGTTCGCTGCCGCACATAGAGTCTGGGTTGTATCAATGTCTACCCCGCTTGAGTGCGACACCGCACATTGATTTGCGGACCTTTACGTTAATGTGATCTCAACACACTCCCACCAGAAGGATTGCCCATGACAACCCAACAGCATGAGGAGAACAGGCCGGCGGACCAGGCGAACCCCGGCAACGCATCCGGCAGGCACCACAGCAAGCGCGCCATGTCGCGCGGGCTGAAGATCGTGCTCTGGATCCTCGGCATCCTGATTGCCATCCCCGTCATCGCCATCATCATCCTGCTCACCTTCGACTGGAACCGCGCCAAGCCATGGCTGAACGCGAAAGTCAGCGACGCCATCGACCGCCCCTTCGCCATCGTCGGCAACCTGGCGGTCAAATGGGAACGCCCGTCCGACACCATCATCCCGGGCCAGCGCACCTGGCGCGACCACATTCCCTGGCCGCACCTGTACGCCGACGACATCCACGTCGGCAATCCGGCCAACATGGCCAAGGGCGACACCGCCAGCGTACGCCAGGTCTCGTTCTCGCTGAATCCCTTCCCGCTGCTCAAGCACACGATCAACATCCCGGTGCTGCGGGTCGACGGCCCGCGCCTCGAGCTGCTGCGTACCGACGCCACGCACTACAACTGGGCCTACAAGCACGAGAAGAAGGAATCGAAGTGGGAGCTCGACCTCGAGCGCCTGGTGCTGGCCAAGGGCGTCATCCACATCAAGGATGCCGTCACCGACGCCGATATCACGGCCGACGTCGACACCATCGCCAACGATCCGAAATACGGCATCGGCTTCAAGGTCCACGGCACCTACAACGACGCGCCGGTCACGGGCGGCGGCAAGACCGGGGGCGTGCTGACCCTGAAGGACAACATGGACGCGCCCTTCCCGATCCAGGCCGACGTGCATTCGGGCCCGTACGCGCTGGCCGTCGAGGGCACGGTCACGCGGCCGGCGAAACTGGCCGGACTGGACCTGCGCCTGAAGCTGGCCGGTCCGAGCATGGCGCGCCTGTACGCCTTCACCGGCGTGGTGCTGCCCGAGACCCCGGCCTTCTCGACCGAGGGCCACCTGACCGGCTCGCTGTCCGACGAATCCGAAACCAAGCGCAGCCGCTGGACCTACGAGAAGTTCAAGGGCAAGGTCGGGCAGTCCGACATCAACGGCACGCTGACTTTCGAGAGCCGCAAGCCGCGCAACAAGCTGAGCGGCACCATCCACTCGAACCAGCTGCGCTTTGCCGACCTCGGTCCGCTGGTCGGCGCCGATTCCAACGCCAGCAAGAAGGAGCGCGGCGTGGCCGCCGTACAGCCAAAGGACAAGGCGCTGCCGGTCGAGAAGTTCCACACCGAAAAATGGAAGGTGCTGGATGCCGACGTGCGCTTCACGGCCGACCGCATCGTCAAGACCGCGCAGCTGCCGCTCAACAAGCTGAACACCCACCTGACGATGGACAACGGCGTGCTCAAGCTGCGTCCGCTGAACTTCGGCCTGGCGGGCGGCACCGTGAGCTCGAACATCACCCTGGACGGCAGCGGCAGTGCCGGCAAGGACGCGATCAAAGCCACGCTGGACGCCACCGCGCGCCACATCGAGGTCAAGCAGCTGTTCCCGCAGATCCAGAAGATCCAGCAGGCCACCGCCGGCGACATCTACGCCCAGGCCAAGCTGACCGCCACCGGCGACTCGGTCGGCGAGATGCTGGCCAAGTCGAACGGCGAAGTAAAGGGCCTGATCAGCGAAGGCGTGGTCAGCAAGCTGCTGCTCGAGGAAGCCGGCCTGAACGTCGGCAACATCATCGTCACCAAACTGTTCGGCGACAAGCAGGTCAAGCTGAACTGCCTGGCGTCCGACCTCGACGTCAAGAACGGCGTGGCCTCGACCAATACCTTCGTGCTCGACACCGAGGAAGCGATCGTCGACATCAACGGCTGGGTCAACCTCGGCAACGAGCAGATGGACCTGCGCGTGAAGCCGGAAACCAAGGCGCTGCGCCTGTTCACGCTGCGCACCCCGTTCTACGTGCGCGGCACCTTCAAGAAGCCGGACCTGCAGCTCGACAAGAAGGTCCTGGCGATGAAGGGCGGCGCCGCGGTGGCGCTGGCCGTGGTGGCCGCACCGGCCGCCGCCCTGCTCCCGCTGATCAACACCGGCCCGGGCGAGAAGAGCCCCTGCGCTTCCCTGCTGGCCGAGGCGAAGGCCAAGCCGCAGGCGCCGCCGCCGGGCAAGCAGAAGCGTTAAGTGCAGTAGTGTGAAATGTCGTACAGACCATCTATTCATTCGTTAATAAAATGGAATCACTATGAAGCAATTCGGATGGTCCGCGACGCTGCTGGCTGCCTTGGTGCTGGGCCCGGTGACGGTCTCGGGATGTGCCGCAACCGGAACACAATCCGGCGAGGCCATTACCGATGCCGCCATCACGACCGGAGTCAAGGCAGCCATCGACGGGGATCCGAACCTGAAGGTTTCCGAGCTCAAAGTGGAAACCGATCAGGGCGTCGTCCAGCTGGGCGGATACGTCAGCTCGGCGGACGACGTGGCGGCGGCTGCAGCGGCCGCGCGCACAGTGAAGGGCGTGAAGTCGGTCAGGAATGACCTGCGCCTCAGGTAAGAAACAAGACCAAACCCACCGTAAGGAGAACCACCATGAAAACCATCAAACAAATCGTTCTGACCGCTTCCCTGGCAACCGCTGCCCTGGCCATGACCGGCTGCGCCGACATGTCGCGCCAGGACCGTAACACCGCTGTCGGCGCCGGCGTTGGCGCCGTGGCCGGCTCGGTCCTGACCGGCGGCAGCGCTGTCGGCGCAGTGGGCGGCGCAGCCGTCGGCGGCGTGATCGGCAACCAGACCGGCAAGACCCACTAAGTCGCACACAAGCCCGCCTGACGCGGGCGATGTGACAGCGCCCCGCTTCGTGCGGGGCGTTTTCGTTGATGGGTAGTGAACGTGGTTGGTGCGGGCGGCGCGTGGGCGGAGGGCCGCCCACCCTACACGAACAGCGGTGCGGGGACGCCTGCACCGGCTTCGCGTACGATCTCGTAGCAGGTGCAGGCGGCATGTGCCAGGCGCAAAGGATCGAGGATCTCGATGTTGCCGCGGCTGTAGTTGATCAGGCCCTGCTGCTGCAGCGCGCTGGCGGCCTTGGTGACGCCGACCCGCCGTACGCCGAGCGCGTGCGCCAGGAACTCGTGGGTCAGGTGGAAGCGGTCGGATTGCAGGCGGTCGCGCGTGACCAGCAGCGAACGCGCCAGGCGCGCTTCGAGCACGTGGTAGCGGCTGCAGACGGCGATCTGGATGGCCTGGGCCAGCAGCGTGTCGGTGTAGCGGTACAGCACGCGCTGCAGCGCCGGGCTGCGCGCGAACTCGGTGCGGAACAGGTCGGCGTCGATGCGGCTGGCGCTGCCGGCACGCTGGACCACGGCGCGCACCTGGGTGGTGTCGTGGCCGAGCGCGACGGTGGCGCCGATCATGCCTTCGCGGCCGACCAGGCCGACTTCCAGCGTCATGCGCACTTCGGCCACGGCCATCATGGAGACCAGGCAGTCGTGCGGAAAATAGATGTGGCGGATGGGGTCGCCCGGTTCGCACAACACGGCCCCGACCTCCACCTGGACCTGGTCGAGCGCCGGCAGCATGCGTGCCAGATCTTCCGGCGGAAGCGCGGCCAGCAACAGGTTGGCGTTATGCTCGGCGACCATGGGTGCAGCAGGAGAATTCATCGGACCCTCGCGGTTGGACGCCAGGGCAGAGCTGCGTCTGACGTCGCGGTATCATTTGCTAACAACTTTTGGTCAGCGTACCGGCGCGGCCGGGCGAAGTATGTACGGTGACGCACGGAACCGGATGTTGTTGACAGTGACAATGATTGGACCGAACTGAAGAACATAGAGGCCAGCCATGAACCCACATCAAACGACACCATCGACACGCAGGGGACAGCATCCGCTCCTGATCCTCGCGGCACTCGCCGTGATCCTGTTCTGCGCGGTCGGCACCGCCGCCATCATGGGCTGGCTGCCCTCCTCCAAAGGCCGCACGGCGACGGGCGACCTGAGCGAGGCGGACCGCGCGGCCCTCAACGCCAGCCTGCAGCAGCCGGGCTACATGGCGCCGAATGCGCTGCCGCCGGCCTATGCCACCCAGCCGACCACCGGCGCCTACGCGCCCGCGACGCCGGTCACCACCGCGCCGCTGCCTGCCGCCCAGCCGTCGACGATCGCACCGACCACCGCCAGCACCGCCGCGGGCTACGCGCCGGGCTACGGGGCCCAGGGCAGCAGCGCCTACGGCAGCAGCGCCCAAGGTTCGACCGCATCGGGCTACGCCGAACCGCTGCCCGCCCCGGCACCGGCGCCGGCACCGGTGCGCGAAAGCCACCCGAAGGCGAAGGCCACGACCCGCGTGGCGCAGGAAGAATCCTCGAGCCGCTGGTGCGGCAACTGCGGCAACGTCGAATCGATCCGCACGATCACGACCCGCGCCCAGGGCAGCGGCATCGGCGCGGCCGGCGGCGCCATCCTCGGCGGCCTGCTAGGTAACCAGGTCGGCGGCGGCCATGGCCGCCAGCTGGCGACGGTGGCCGGCGCGGTCGGCGGCGCGGTGGTCGGCAACCAGGTCGAAGGCAACATGAAGGCCAACCACAGCTACGAGATCCGGGTCCGCCTGGACGACGGCACCCTGCGCACCTTCCACCAGCAAAGCGTGCCGCAATGGCGCACCGGCGACCGCGTGCGCATCGTCAAGGGTTCGCTGCGCGCTGCATAGGCCGCCTACCCGCAAGGGGTGGTTCGAAACGGGGCTTCGGCCCCGTTTTTGTTTTCTTTTTCGCAATGTGCGCCAGCGCACGGAACGCAGGCTTGTGTCGGTCAAGAATCATTTAACGCCAGCTCATCGGCAGAGACCAATCACGCGAAAGGGAGTCCAATGAACAGCATTGCATGGGTGGGCATCATTCTCTGGGGTCTGCTTCTGACCGCTTTCGGCCTCGTCAGCGCCGGGCCGGCGCCGCAGCCGGGCACGGCCGACATCGCCGCTCATGACGTGATCTTCCTGATCACCGGCGGCCTGCTGACCTGCCTGATCGGTTTCATCGGCCTGACGGGCTTCATGGGCTGGGTCCCGGGATTGCGAAAAGAACAAAAATCCGTGGCTTAATGTACGTCAGCGTACGGAGCACAGCGGCAGGTTTTGGAATACTGGACTCACGGCAAAGACATCGCCGGTTCAAACGAAGAGGACACTATCATGCTCTACACTATCGCTGTCGTACTCATCATTCTCTGGCTGCTGGGCCTGGTAACTTCCTATACCGTCGGCGGCTTCATCCACATCCTGCTGGTCGTTGCCGTGATCATGATCCTGGTTCGCCTGATCAGTGGACGTGGCATATAAGGCCCCGTTACGCAACATCTGCAAGACTGACCGATCCGTTTCGCGGTCGTGCCCCGAACATGGAGGCGCGACTACGAAACGGATGTTTTTTTTGAAGGAGCACATCATGAACAAACACACCGCCTTCTTCCGGTCCACCCTGTGCGCGACCGTCCTCGCCGTGGCCGCCAGCGGCTGCGCTGACATGAACGCGACCCAGCGCGGTACCGCCACCGGTGCCGGCGTCGGTGCCGGCCTGGGTGCCATCATCGGCGCCAGCACGGGCGGCGGCGGCAGCGGCCGCGCCACCCGCGGCGCGGTGCTGGGCGGGCTGGCCGGCGCCGTGGCCGGCAACGTCTGGTCCAGGCACATGGAGCAGCAGCGCCAGGCGATGGAACAGGCCACCCGCGGTACCGGCGTGCAGGTCTCGCAGACCGCCGACAACCGCCTCAAGCTCGAGATCCCGAGCGACATCTCCTTCGACACCAACCGGTCCGACATCAAGCCGAACTTCCGGCCCATCCTGGACCGCTTCGCCAGCACGCTGCAGGACAACCCGGCGACCTACGTGACCATCATCGGCCACACCGACAGCACCGGCGGCGACCAGATCAACCAGCCGCTGTCGCTGGACCGCGCCGCCCATGCGCGCGACTACCTCGCCTCGCGCGGCGTCGACCGCAACCGCATCACCGTCGAAGGCCGGGCGGCACGCGAGCCGATCGCCTCGAACGACGACCCGGCCGGCCGCGCCCGCAACCGCCGCGTCGAAATCTACGTGAACGAACCGGGACGCGCCGGCTGACGTCCACCGGGCGCCGGCCTGCCCAAGGCGGCGCCCGCCACACTTTTGTGGTAATCGGTGAGTTTTACAAGCCTGCTGCGGTGCAATGCCGCTTCAGGCGCCGCACCCCAACGAATTCGTATTTACACAAGCAAAGTTCCAGTCGTCGCTTCCCGCTCCCATGCTGTCTAGACATATGCGTTAGTTTTTCTTATGCATATGCGTAAACACTGCCATCGCTGCATAGCATCATCACCCCCGTTTATACCCGTTGCAATCTACACACAAAATCACAAATCCGATTTGACATTTTCGTATCAGAAATGTTCTGATCCTTTCCCTTGGCTGGCGCGGCCCGCCGAGGTGGAAAAGTGAAGCCCCGGCTTCGAGATTAAGTATTGGAGAGATTTTGACTAAGCAACTCGCAGTAAAGCACAGCGTCATCGCTGTCGCCCTTACCCTGGCAGTGCCGGGCTTCGCATTCGCGCAAGCCGACCAGGCTTCGGTCCAGAAGGTCTACGTGACCGGTTCGAACATCAAGCGCGCCGACAAGGAAGACTCGTCGCCGATCACCGTGATGACCGCCAAGGAAATCACCGCCACCGGCGCCAACACCGTCGCCGAACTGCTGCACAACATCCCGGCCTTCGGCACGGGTACCGCCAACGACATCCGCGACGACAACGGCTTCTCGAAGGGCGCTTCGACCGCTTCGCTGCGCAACCTGGGCACCTCGTCGACCCTGGTGCTGCTGAACGGCCGCCGCATCGCCGCCTCGGCCTATGCCGACCCGAACCAGGGCAAGTCGACCATCTATGACCTGAACAGCATCCCGGTGTCGGCCATCGCCCGCGTCGAAGTGTTCAAGGATGGCGCCTCGGCCGTGTACGGTTCCGACGCGATCGCCGGCGTGATCAACTTCATCACCAAGGACGACTACCAGGGCGGCGAAATCACCGCTTCGGTCGCGGGCAACGATGACGGCGAGTTCAACCGCAACAACATCAACGGCTCGTTCGGCTTCGGAGACCTGGAAACCAACCGCTTCAATGCCCTGCTGAGCTTCGACGTGTCGCAGCGCGGCCGTACCGGCATCAAGGATGTCAAGGACATCGAGCAGGACCAGTACTCGGCGATCAACTACCGCCTGAACGACTACAGCAGCTACGTCTCGAACGCCCCGTTCATCTTCCGCAAGCCGACCACCGGCAACTTCTCGACCACCGCCGCTGCCGGACAGTACATCAGCAACAGCACCGCCGGCTGCATCGGCAAGGTCATCACCGGCGGCCCGCAGCACGGCATCGGCATCACCAACAGCTCGATGCTGACCGGCCGTTCGTTCTGCTCCTTCGACACCAACGAATACCAGGAAGCGCAGTCGAAAGGCACCAACGTCAACCTGCTGTCGCGCATCACCGTCAAGCTGGGCGAGAACGTGACCTCGTTTACCGAAGTCGGCTTCTCGCGCGTGGAGCGCGAGTACAGCGGCGCACCGCGGACCATCGCGTCGACCACCCCGACCACCGTGTTCCGCATCAATGGCGCGCCGACCAGCTACCAGCTGCTGCTGCCGTCGGGCCACCCGGACAACCCGTACGCCGGCTACCAGGCCGCGGCGGCCTTCCGCTTCACCAACTCCGACGCCAGCTCGGAAACCGTCAACAAGACCTACCGTTTCCTGACCGGCCTGAAGGGCACCACCGGCGCCTTCGACTGGGAAACCGGCTTCCTGTACAACCGCGCCGAGCGTGACGACCTGATGCACGGCATGCTGTACTTCCCGGTCGTCAACCGCATCGTCACCGAGAACCGCACCATCGCCGCCACCATCGCCGATCCGAACGCGGTGCGCGACGTCGACAACACCGGCTTCTCGCAAGTCATGCAGCTCGACGCCAAGGCCTCGACCACCGTCGGCAAACTGCCGGGCGGCGACATCGGCGTCGCTTTCGGCGCTGAGATCCGCCAGGAAAAACTGGGCCTGAGCTCCGATCCGGAACTGGCATCGGGCAACATCATCGGCCTGTCGAACTCGGTGCTGGAAGGCCAGCGCAACGTCAAGTCGGCCTTCGTCGAACTGCGTACGCCGTTCACCAAGACCTTCGAAATGGACTTCGCCGGCCGCGTCGACAAATACCCGACCGCGCGCAGCTTCGTGCCGAAGGTCGGCGCCAAGTGGGAAGCGACCGACAAGGTCACGTTCCGCGGCTCCTTCGCCAAGGGCTTCCGCGCACCGGCGCTGTCGCAGGTGACCGAGGGCGGCGTGCAGACGTTCAGCACCATGGCCGACCCGATTCGCTGCCCGGACGGCCGTATCCCGGTGTCCGGCGCCGATCCGCTGGATTGCGCACGCGGCATCTCGTCGGTCTCGTCGCCGAACCCGAACCTGAAGAACGAAACCTCGAAGAGCTACTCGTTCGGCACGATCATCAACCCGACCAAGAACGTCGACATCCTGATCGACTACTTCCGCATCCGCAAGGAAAACGAGACCGCGCTGCTGTCGGCGAGCTTCGTGGCCCAGCACCCGGAGCTGTACCCGGGCCTGGCCGTGCGTGACAACAACAACCTGATCGGTGCAAACGGCCAGGTGATCCCGAACTCGGGCCAGCTGCAGGCGATCAACCGCACCTTCGTGAACCAGGGCAGCACCGACACCTCGGGTATCGACGTCGAAGCCGCACACCGCATGAACCTGGGCGAGATGGGTCGCATCACCACCCGCGTCAACTACACCTACACGCTGCGCTACAAGCGCGTGGAGCGTCCGGGCGAAATCTCGCACGACCTGACCGGCTCCAACGGCGGCCTGTCCGACTGGGCAACCTCGGTCGGCGACATCCCGCGTCACCGCCTGAACGTCGCGTCGACCTGGACCCGTGGCGACCACGCCGCGACCCTGTCGGCCGACTTCGTGTCGAACATCTCGCTGCTGCGCCGCTACGACAACGACGTGACCTACCCGCAGCCGTACTGCTACTACGGCAAGGGCCAGCCGTCGACCGCCTACTCGCTGGGCGGCCTGCCGAACTACGGCTACTCGAACCCGGACTGCAACGTCGACGAATGGCTGACCTTCAACGCCGCCTACTCGTACACCGGCTTCAAGAACTGGACCCTGTCGGCGAACATCCGCAACCTGTTCGACACCAAGGCCCCGTACGATCCGCGTGAAGCCGTCACCGGCTTCAACAGCCAGCTGCACAACGGCATGGGCCGCTACTTCCGCCTGTCCGCTTCGTACAAGTTCAAGTAATTGAACCCGGTATGATCGAAAGCCGCCCCGCGCAAGCCGGGCGGCTTTTTTCATGCCCGCGGTGTATGCTCGGCCGAACCCTTACCAGGAGACGCCATGGCAGAACCACGCATCCGCATCGTCGGCGAGCAGATCCTCGCGGACGACTACTATCCCCTCAAGAAAATGACCTACGAACAGCTGCGCCGGGACGGCAGCTGGCAGGAGCAGCAGCGCGAGGTCTACGACAGCGCATCCGGCGCCGCCGTGATGCTCTACAACCGCGAACGCCGCACCGTGATCCTGACGCGCCAGTTCCGCATCGGCGCGCGCCTGAACGGCAGCGACGGCTTCCTGCTCGAGGCCACCGCCGGCGTGCTGGACGATGCCCCGCCCGCGGAGCGCGCGAAGGCGGAGGCCTGCGAGGAGACCGGCTACCAGATCGAGCGCCTGGACCCGGTGATGGAACTGTTCGTCAGCCCCGGCTCGATGACCGAGCGCATCCACCTGTTCGTGGCCGAATACGACCCCGCCAAACGCTGCGGCCCGGGCGGCGGCAAGCCCGAAGAAGGCGAGGATATCGAGGTCATCGAGATGGACTTCGACGACGCGCTGGCGCTGATCGACACCGGCGGCATCAACGACGTCAAGACCGTGCTGCTCCTGCTGCACCTGGAGCGCCGGGTGCTGGGGCGCCACGAGGCATCCTGATCCGGCATTTCCGTTTCCTTTGAATTCCCCCCATCGGTGGTGCTGCCGGGAAACCGGCGCGCCCGCCACAATACACCCCAGTTACAGGAGAACACCCATGAAGTCGAGCTTTGCTTTCGTTGCCGGTGCTTGCGCCCTCGCCTGCGCGGCCCTGCCGGCCGGCGCCCAGACCATGAAGCCGGGGCTCTGGGAAGTGAGCAACAAGGTCAGCTCCCAGGACGGCCAGATGCAGTCGGCCATGGCCATGATGCAGAAGCAGCTGGCCAACATGCCGCCGGAGCAGCGCCAGGCCATGCAGCAAATGATGGAACGCAATGGCGTGCAGATGAACATCGGCGCCGGCGGCGCGCTGACGACGCGCATGTGTATGACCAAGGAAATGATCCAGCGGAAAGAGTTTCCGGTGGCGGAAGGCGACTGCAAGCAGAAAGCGACGCAGCAGTCGGCCAGCAAGATGAAGATCGCGTTCAGCTGCACCAGGCCGCCGGCCAGCGGCGAAGGCGAGCTGACGATGGACAGCGACACCAGCTACCGCGCGAAGATGCACATCAAGGGCATGAACGGCGGCCAGCAACAGGTCGTGGACATGGATGTGGCCGGCAAATGGCTGAGCGCCGACTGCGGCACCCTCCGTCCGGTCACCAGTATCCCGCAAGCAAAGTAGTAGCGAAGACCCCCACGGGATTTTGCCAGGACTGGTGCAAGCCAATCCTGGCTTTTTTTTCGCCTGGATCAAACCGGGGTCAGACACCAGATTCTGGAAATGGCTTCCAGGACGTTGCCAAAAATCGGTGTCCGACCCCGGTTTGTGATGACGCAAGCTCAGGTGGTTTCGGTGTAGGCGAGGTACAGCTCGCGTGCCTGCTTCGCCACCGGGCCGGCCGGCAGCTCGCGCGACTCGTAGCGCACGCAAGGCGTGACCTTGCCGTAGTTGCCGGTGCTGAAGATTTCGCGGGCGGTGTCCAGCTCGCCAGGGGCGACGATGCGTTCCTCGACCGTCACGCCGGCTTCCTTCAGCAGCGAAATCACGCGGGCGCGGGTGATGCCGGCCAGGAAGGTGCCGTTCAGGGCCGGGGTCACCACCGCGCCGTCCTGGGTGACCAGGAACAGGTTCGAGGAGGCGAACTCGGCCACGTTGCCGGCCAGGTCCAGCAGCACCGCATTGTCGAAGCCGCGGCTCTTCGCTTCGCGCAGTGCGCGGGCGGTGTTGGCGTACAGGGCCGAGGCCTTGGCGTCGGTCGGCGCCATCGTCGGTTGCGGACGGTGCAGTTCGGACAGGCAGGCCGAGAAACCGGTAAACGGCGGCAGCGGCGCATCGAACAGGGTCAGGGCGAAGCCGGCCTTTTCCGGCACCGGGATCAGGAAGCCTTCGGAGGCGAACACCAGCGGACGGATGTAGAGCTCCGCATCCGGCGGGAACTGGGCCACGCCCTCGCGCACCAGCGCTTCCATCTCGTCCACCGACAGCGGGCAGGTCAGGCCCAGCTTTTCCGCCGAGTCGATCACGCGCTGCAGGTGCGGACGCAGGTCCGGCAGGTGGCCGCGCAGGGCGCGCGCGCCGTCGAACACCGACGAGCCCAGCCACACGCTGTGGTCCATCGCGCCGAACAGCGGCGTATTCCCCTCGGCCCATGCGCCGTTGTAGTAAGTCAGGTACATTGCTTTTCCCTAGTATTGAAGTGATACATCGCCCTCAAGTGTAACCCGGCAGCCGCACCGGCGCAGGCGCAGGCCCGCTCAGTTCGGTGGCGTACATTGCTGCACGGTGTTCCATGGGTACACTACCCTTTATGCTCGACATTCTTGAACGCCTCGACCCGAACAGCGACCGCATCGACCTGCTGGTCGACCTGGTCGACAAGCTGCGCCCGCGCCGCGCGCACGACCTCGCCTACGCGCGGGCCCAGGTACGCACGCTGACCCAGCTGCTGAAGGGCGAGTCCGCCCACGCCTGGGCCCTGCGCCGCTATATCACCACCCTGCTCGAGACGCGCCGCCATACGAGCCTGTATTCGGACGTCGGCATCCTGTCGAACGACGGTTTCTTCACCGAGCTGAAAAAGCGCATCGCCTACCGCATCCTGCCGCCGGCCCTCGACGAAATCTACCTGTCCGACACCCTCGACCGCCTGCTGTGCCGCGAAGACGATTACGTGTGGATCCGCGGCGTGCCGAATGCCGACTGGCTCGACCTGTTCGACACCGTCTCGAACGCGCCGCCGCCGCTCGACGCCACGCCGGACCGCGCGCGCCACGTCACCCTGCTGGGCCTGCTGGACGCCATCCGCACCCTCTCCTGCCGCGTCTGCGCGCTGGGCCTCGAGCCCAAGCTGATCCACGCGCACATGGAAATCGAGGAAGTCGATTCGCCCTTCCTGATGCAGAACATCGAGACCAACAACTACCTCGACCAGTACGGCCGCCTGCTGGCCGGCGAGATCGAGCGCATGGAAGACGCGCGCCACCTGCTGGTCATGCTCGACCAGTGCGAAGACGTGGTGCTGAAGGTGAGAAGGCGCGCGCTGGCGGCCGGCACCAGCGTCTCCCTCACCTACCTGCTGCTGGCGGTCACCCAGAGCATCGACCGGCTGAGGAAGCTGCTGTTCCTGGTCGACACCAGCGGCGAGCTGCCGAGCGCGCCGACGGTCGACGTGGAAGCGCTGGCGGATGAGGCGACGCCGGCCGCCGAGCCGCCGACCTCGCTGCGCCGCGCGGCCGCGCTCGACCTGGCCCAGGAGCTGGCCGAAGCGCACAACACCAAGTACGAGGTGCGCGGCCTGGTGCGCGACAACATCGACCTGCTGGCGCGCAACGTCACGGAAAACGCCAGCCGCACCGGCGAGCATTACATCGCCGAGCACCGCGGCGCCCTGCGCCAGATGTTCAATGCCGCTGCCGGCGCCGGCTTCATCATCAGCGTGATGGCGGTCATCAAGATCCTGCTGTCCTACCTGCACCGCGCCCCGCTGATCGAAGCGGCGCTGTACAGCATGAACTACGCCTTCGGCTTCATGCTCGTGCACGTGCTGCATTTCACCATCGCCACCAAGCAGCCGGCGATGACGGCCGCGCGCATCGCCGCCGCTTTGCACGAAAGCGACCAGAAAAGTACCCGCTACCGCCAGGCCGACGCCGACAGCATGGCGGCCCTGGTCAACAACGTCTTCCGCACCCAGGTCGTGGCGGTGCTGGGCAACCTCGCCACCGTGATCCCGGTCTCCTTCCTGCTGGCCCTGGGCTGGTGGTACGTGTTCGGCCACCACCTGGTGAGCCCGGAAAAGGCCCACCACCTGATCCACGACAGCCATCCCTGGGAATCGCTGGCGCTGCTGCATGCGGCCATCGCCGGGGTCTGGCTGTTCGTGTCCGGCCTGGTGTCCGGCTACTACGACAACAAGGCGCTGTACACCCAGATGGGCCGGCGCGTGCAGCAACTGCACGGCCTGCGCCGCCTGATCGGGCGCGAGCGCCTGGAGCGCCTCGGCCGCTACGTCGAGGACAACCTCGGCGGCCTGATGGGGAATGCAGTGTTCGGCATCCTGATGGGCGTGACGGCGACCGTCGGCTTCCTGCTCGGCCTGCCGCTCGACATCCGGCACGTGACCTTCTCCTCGGCCAACCTGGCGATCGGCTTCGTCGGCCTGGATTACGAGGTTGACCTGGCAACGCTGGGCGTGACCCTGCTGGGCATCGCCCTGATCGGCATGGTCAACCTGCTGGTCAGCTTCGGCCTGGCGCTGTGGGTCGCGCTGCGTGCCCGCAAGATCCGTTTCTACCACGGCTTCAAGCTGCTGCGCGCGCTGGGCCGGCGCCTGCGCGCGGCGCCGCTGGACTTCTTCATCGGCCCCAAGGCCGATTTTATGAGCGAACCCACACGAGGTACCGAATGAGCCTGACGCGCCTGCAAGCCTGGTTGACCGCCCTCTGCCTGGGCCTGGCCCTGGTCTCCTGCAAGACCCTGCCCGACGTCGATCCGGCCGCGCCGACCAAGGCCACGCCGACGGTGGCGGGGGCCAAGGGCGCGCTGCCGTCGAAGCAGGTGTCGGCGCTGGTGTCGAAGCGCTGGGCGAATGCCTCGAGCGACCTGAAGAACCTGGCCCTGCTGGAGGAACAGGCGACCGGCGTGCCGCTCATCGCCGGCAACCGCGTGACCCTGCTGTTCGACGGCCCGGCCACCATGCGCGAGATGATGGCCGCAGCGCGCGCCGCCACCAGCTCGATCAACCTCGAGACCTATATCTTCGACCAGGACCCGATCGGCAACGAGTTCGCCGACGTCCTGATCGAGAAGCAGCGCCAGGGCGTGGCCGTCAACATCATGGTCGACGCGGTCGGCGCGATCGCCACCCCGGCCGCCTTTTTCGAGCGCATGCGCGCGGCCGGCATCCGGGTGCTGGTCTTCAATCCGGTCAACCCGGCCAACGCCAAGGGCAACTGGGACCTGAACAACCGCAACCACCGCAAGCTGATGGTGGTCGATGGCCGCATCGCCTTCACCGGCGGCATCAACATCAGCTCGACCTATGCCAACAGCTCGCTGTTCCGCTCGAAGCAGAAGCCGGACAATGTCGACGGTTCGAAGGTCGGCTGGCGCGACACCCACGTCAAGATCGAAGGCCCGGCGGTGGCGCCGCTGCAGTACTCCTTCGTGAACCTGTGGGTGCAGCAGGAAGGCGGCGAACTGCCGAAGGCCGACTACTTCCCGCCCCTCACCCCGGCCGGCGACAAGCTGATCCGCGTCCTGGCCGCCAATCCGGAAGGCGATTCCAGCATCTACAAGGCGCTGGTGGTGGCGATCACGGAGTCGAAGAAAAGCATCCACATCACCTCCGCCTACTTCGTGCCCGACCAGCAGATCGTCGATGCCCTGTGCGACGCGGCCCGGCGCGGCGTGGACGTCAGGCTGGTGCTGCCGGGCGTGTCCGACCACAGCCTGATCCGCTACGCCGGCCAGGGCTTCTACGACCAGCTGCTGAAGGCCGGGGTGAAGATCTTCGAACTGCAGATCGCGGTGCTGCACGCGAAGACGGCAGTGATCGATGGCGCCTGGTCGACCATCGGCTCGGCCAACATCGACCGCCGCAGCTTCCTGCACAACTACGAACTGAACGTGGTGGTGATGGACCCGGCCTTCGGCCAGGCCATGGAAAGCGCCTTCAACGAGGATTTGCGGGATTCGAAGCAGGTCACGCTGGAGCAGTGGAAGCACCGGCCGTGGATGGACCGGATCCGGGAATGGGCGGCAAGGTTGGGCGAGTACTGGATCTGACCCGCTGCTTGTGAACGTCATTCCCGCGAAAGCGGGAATCCATACTGACGTTCAGAATTCGCTATTTTGGAAATGCCGCGCCGGATCTGACGTACAGGCCTCGGTGTTTCAGTATGGGTTCCCGCTTTCGCGGGAACGACGATCAGATACCCGCCGCCATCATCCCCTCACTCACCTCGGTCCAGATATTCCCGCTGCGCAGGAACTTCTCCGTCGCCAGCAGCTGGAACTGCTTGTGCACCGAATCCCAGCCATACCGGTCGACCTCGATCCGCATCGGCTCGGTGCGGATCACGTTGAATGAATTGACCTCGCCGCGCCCGCGCGTGGAGGTCGCGGTACCGGCCTGCACCACCAGCGCCGCATACTCGCTGATCTTGTAGCGGGCCTGGGTGTTGCCGGCATGGCTCTTGTGCAGGTGGCCGGCCATCAGGAGGTCGACGCCGCTTTCGGCGAAGGCTTCCATCGCCATGTGGGCGCGGTCGATCAGGTCGTCCTCTTCGGTGCAGCCTTCCGGCAGCTCGAAGGGATGGTGGGTGACGACCACCCGCACGACGTCCTTCGGCAGGCCGGCCAGGGTCTCGCGGATCTTGGCCACCTGCTCCTTGTTCACGCGCCCGTCCTTGATGGTGAGCGAGCGCGCCGTGTTCACGCCCAGCACCGCGACCTCGTCGTCGATGTAGACCGGATCGAGGTCGTCGGTGATGTAGCGCTTGTAGCGGGCCAGGGGCAGAACGAAGCGGCGGAACACGTTGTACAGTGAAATGTCGTGGTTGCCGGGGACGATGATCTGCGGGCCCGGCAGGGTGTCGAGCCAGGCCTTGGCCTCCTCGAACTGTTCGCTTTTGGCGCGCTGCGTCAGGTCGCCCGAGACCACCACCACGGTCGGCGCGATCTTGTGGACCAGGTCGCGCAGCGGGTCCAGCAGTTCGGCGTCGACGCGGCCGAAGTGCAGGTCAGAGAGATGTACGAGTGTGCGCATGGTTTTCCACTTCCTTTCCCGGTGTTGTCGTTGTTGTGTTTGTCGTATTCATTGTCGCGCCTGGGGCCACGACCGTCAGTGCGCCAGGCCGCACCCGGTAGCGCAGCGGCGTTTCCATCTGCGTGACTTCGCCATCGGTGGCCACGTGCAGGCGCTTGTGGTGGGTATCGATCTCGAAGCGATCGGATTCCAGCACGTCGAAGTCGCGCTCGCTGCCCAGCTTGCCGCGCAGCGCGTCGAACGCGAAGCGCAGCAGGCCCAGGCGGGTCGGGTGCTGGGCCACGTACAGGCTCAATAAACCGTCATCGAGGTGGTCGCGCTCGCCGATGGCCAGGCCCTGCATCGTGTAGCGGTTGTTGCCGATGAAGACGAAGGGCGTGCGCCGCGCCAGCGTTTCGCCGTCGACCGTCAGGCGCATCGACAGGAAGGGGTAGCGGCGCAGCGCCGCCAGCGTCGCCCACACGGCCGCGGGCCACTTGCCGCGGCCCAGGCGGCGCTGCTGCTTCTCGCGGTCGCGCACGATGTCCGGGTACAGGCCCAGGCTGGAATTGTTGAGGAAGATGCGGCCGTTGACTTCGCCGACGTCGACCTGGCGCGGCGTTCCCGTGGCCAGGTTCTTCACCGCATCAATGAGGTCGAGCGGGATGCCGAGGTCCTTCGCGAAGTGGTTCAGGGTCCCGAGCGGCAGCACGCCGAAAGGGATGCCGCTGCCGACCATCACCGAGGCGACGGCATTGATGGTGCCGTCGCCGCCGCCGGCGACCACCATCTTCGCGCCCTCTTCCAATGCGCGGCGCGCGGTGGCGATCATCTCCTCGCCATCCTTCGCCAGCACCAGTTCGGCGTCGAGTCCGGCGTCCTTCAACTTGCTGCGCAGGTCATCGGCGGCCTGGTCGTCGTGGCCGTGGCCGGCGCCGCCGTTGACGATCACGGTGACCGCTTTCTTTTCCGCTCTCATACGGTCGCCTCCCGCCCGCGCGCGCGGTTCAGGCGGCGCCGCCGCAGCGTCGACACCGCCGTGATGCAGACCGCCAGCCAGGCGGCGCCTTCCGCGCTGGCCGCCAGAACGTCGGACAGGTAATGCACGCCCAGGTACATGCGCGACAGCGCCACCAGCATCACCATCAGGACGCAGGCCGCGACGATGGCGATGCGCGCCGGCCAGGTGTGCACGCGGCGCACCAGGTAGCAGGCCAGCAGGCCGTAGAACACGGTTGCGGCCGCCGTATGGCCGCTCGGGAAGCTGTAGGTGGACAGGGTCAGCAAGGGATCCTCCAGGGTGGGCCGGGCGCGCCGGAAGATGTGCTTGAGGGCGACGTTCAGCAGCATCCCGCCCGGCACCGCCGCCAGCACGACGACCAGCCAGTAGTGCGCCTTACGGTACCAGAACCAGAGCGCCAGCAGCACGCCCATGATGCTGGAGCCGACGATGCCGTTCCAGTGCGTGACGAAGAGCATGGCGTCGGTGAAGCCGCTTCCTTGAATGGCGCGCTGGCGGAACCACTGGGCCAGCTGCACGTCGACGAGGGTGATGGTGTCGCCCTCGACCACGTCCTCGGCGATCTCGCCGAAGGCCAGCGCCGCGCACAGGATCAGGGCGATGCCAATGGTGAAATGCAGGCCCATCTCCCCCTCGGGAGAGAAGCGCGCAGCAAGGAAGCGGTGCAGTTTTTTCAGCATACGGCTCCAGTTGGGGCGGTATGCTGAAAATACAACAGTTGCGAAATAGAACTGGGATTTTGTACAGTAACTGTGGATTTATACAGTGGTTGTGCTATTCTGTCTTCACTGCAACACAATCTTGAAGAACATAACTCGAAGAAGGGATCGCCATGACTACTCTGAACAGCTCTTTCGGCCTGGAATACGCTCCGACTCCGTTCCTGGTCCGCCTCGGCCGCCGCGAGATTCTTGTTACCCGTGACTTCCGCAAGCGCTTCTACGCAGTGAACCCGATCATCGAATTCGATACCGGTGTCGTCCCCGGCCACCTGGAAGTGCTGCTGTTCCGCCGCTGGCTGCTGATCCTGTCCAAGGCAAAATAAAAATCGTCGCATTAAAAAGCGAATAAGGTTCATCGTTTAAATTCGTTTTCTTTCGCTGAGCAGGAACCTACTCTATGGGTTCCTCACTGCTCGAAAGAAAACGATGTTTCATAAAAAAATCGCCACCGCGCTGGCCCTCGTCGCCCTTCTCGGCACCACCGTGGGCCAGTCCGTCGCCTTCGCCGCGGACATCACCCTGCTGAACGTCTCGTACGACCCGACGCGCGAGTTGTACCAGGATTTCAACCAGGCTTTCGCCCGCCAGTGGAAAGCCAGGACCGGCGACAACGTCACCGTCAAGCAATCGCACGGCGGTTCCGGCAAGCAGGCGCGCTCGGTCATCGACGGCCTGTCCGCCGACGTGGTCACGCTGGCCCTGGCCTATGACATCGATGCTATCAGCGAACGCGGCCTTATCGCGCACAACTGGCAGCAGCGCCTGGCCCACCGCAGCACGCCCTACGCCTCGACCATCGTGTTCCTGGTCCGCAAGGGCAATCCGAAACAGATCCGCGACTGGGGCGACCTGGTCAAGCCGGGCGTGTCCGTGATCACGCCGAACCCGAAGACCTCGGGCGGCGCGCGCTGGAACCACCTGGCCGCCTACGGCTATGCGCTGCGCCTGCCGGGCGGGACCGATGCCTCCGCCCGCGACTACCTCGCCAAACTGTACAGGAACGTGCCGGTGCTGGATTCCGGCGCCCGCGGCGCCACCACCACCTTCACCGAGCGCGGCATCGGCGACGTCCTGCTGGCCTGGGAAAACGAAGCCCTGCTGGCGGTCAAGGAACTCGGCCCGGACAAGTTCGAAGTCGTGGCGCCGTCCGTCAGCATCCTGGCCGAGCCGCCCGTGGCCGTGGTCGACAAGGTCGTCGACAAGCGCGGCACCCGCGCCGTGGCTGAAGCCTACCTGCAATATCTGTACAGCGCCGAAGGCCAGCAGATCGCCGCTAGGCACTATTACCGTCCGGTGGTCGAGCCGTATGCGAAGCAGTACGCGGCGCAGTTCCCGAAGGTCAAGTTGTTCACCATCGACGAAGTCGCCGGCGGCTGGACCAAGGCGCAGAAGGCGCACTTCGCGGATGGCGGCGTGTTCGACCAGATCTATCAGCCAGGCAAGAAGTAATCCGCGAAAAAATCTCTGAAAGTTTCCTGAGCCTCAGCTTATGCCCTGCCCTGCGCAGGGCATTTTTTTTCTCTTGTACGATTGTCGCGTTCACCATCTCACCAAGGGGAAAAGACATGTCAGTGCAATTACGCAAGATCGACGAACAGGTGATGGTCATCACCGGCGCCACCAGCGGTATCGGCCTGACCACGGCGCGCATGGCCGCCGAACAGGGCGCCAAGCTGGTGCTGGCGGCGCGCAACGGCGAGGCGCTGGACCAGCTGGCCAGCGAGCTGCGCCGCAAAGGCACGCAGGTCGCGACCGTCACGGCCGACGTCGGCGATGCCAAGGACGTCGAGCGCATCGGCAGCACGGCGATGGAGCGCTTCGGCCGCATCGACACCTGGGTCAACAATGCCGGCATCTCGATTTTCGGCCGCAACGAGGACGTGCCGCTCGAAGACATGCAGCGCCTGTTCCAGACCAACTACTGGGGCGTGGTGCACGGCTCGCTCGAAGCGGCCAGGCGCATGAAGACGCGCGGCGGCGGCGCCATCATCAACCTGGGCAGCGAGCTGTCGGACCGCGCGGTGCCGCTGCAGGGCCTGTACTCGGCCTCCAAGCATGCGGTGAAGGCCTTCACCGACGCCCTGCGCATGGAGCTGGAGAAGGAAGGCGCGCCGATGGCCGTCACCCTGATCAAGCCGGCCGCGATCGACACCATGTTCGCGGTGCACGCGAAGAACTACATGGAAAAGGAGCCCGCTCTGCCGCCGCCGATCTACGCGCCGGAAGTGGTCGCGAAAGCCATCCTGTACGCGGCGCAAAACCAGAAGCGCGACGTGTTCGTCGGCGGCGCCTCGAAGGCGATCTCGGCCAACGCCTTCGCCATGCCGCGCGTGCTCGACAAGGTGATGAACGCGGCGATGTTCAAGCAGCAGCAATCCGACCAGCCCAGCTCGCCGAACCGGCGCGACGCCCTGTACGAGCCCGATCCGCGCAACGAACTGCGCCAGCGCCAGGGCATGGACGACAAGCATCACGTGGCCGAATCCAGCGCCTACACCGCCGTCTCGCTGCGCGCGAACAAGTTCATGCCGGCCCTGCTCGGCGCCGGCGCCCTGTTCGCCGCCTGGAAACTCATTAACAGCCCGACCTTGCGACGCAACGGCCTGCGCAGCAGTTTGCGTAGCGCCTACTGAACGCCCCGGACTCGAAAGGAACGATCATGGCAGTCAAACTCAAGAAACTGAACGAGCAGGTAATGGTCCTCACCGGCGCCACCAGCGGCATCGGGCTGGTGACGGCAAGGCAGGCGGCGGAAGCCGGCGTGAAACTGGTGCTGACCGCGCGCGACGCCGATGCGCTGGACACCCTGGCGCACGAGATGCGCCAGCGCGGCGTCGATGCGATCACGGTGGCGGCCGACGTCGGCAACCCGGCCGACGTCGAGCGCGTGGGCCAGACGGCGATCGAGCGTTTCGGCCGCATCGACACCTGGGTCAACAATGCCGGCATCGGCGTCTACGGCACTCTGGAACAGACGCCGCTGGAAGACATGCAGCGCGTGATGCAGACCAACTTCTGGGGCGTGGTGCACGGCAGCCTGACCGCCGCCAAGCTGATGAAGACGCGCGGCGGTGGCGCCATCATCACCGTCGGCAGCGAAGCCTCGGACCGCTCGGTACCGCTGATGGGCACCTATGCCGCCTCCAAGCACGCGGTAAAGGCCTTCACGGAATCGCTGCGCATGGAGCTGGAAAAGGACAATGCGCCGATTTCGCTGACGCTGGTGAAGCCAGCCGCGATCGACACCCCGTTCACGGCCCACGCCAGGAACTACATGGAGCACGAGCCCGACCTGCCGCCGCCGATCTACGCGCCGGAGCTGGTGGCGAAGACCATCCTGCACGTGGCCGAGACGCCGACCCGCGAAATCTTCGTCGGCGGCCGCGGCAAGCTGATGTCGGTGCTGGGCAATGTGCTGCCGCGCCCGCTCGACCACCTGATGCGGGCGATGGTGTTCCGCCAGGAGCAGCAGCCGGACCAGCCGAACAACCCGGACCGCAAGGACGCCCTGTACGCGCCCGACCCGGCGCGCGAACTCCGCCAGCGCAACAATTTGCCGCACAAGACCAGCGAGCATAGCGTGTACCAGGCTTACCAGTTGCGGTCGACGCCGGTGAAGGCGGTGATTCTGGGCGGTGCGCTGCTGGGCGCATGGACCTTGATGCGACGCCCGGCAGCCCGGAACGTGTGGCACGCGTGATGTGATCGTTTGCGTGGGCACCCCGTGCCCGCGTATCGGCCACAAAAAAACCGGGCGGCCTTTCGGACCGCCCGGTTTTTGCCAAACGTAAAAACTTTACTTGCCCGGCGCCGGTCCCTTCGGCGGTTCGCTGCCGAGGAAATCGACGTCCTCGTCGGTCAGCGGCAGGTCCGGGATCGATTCGATGTGGTCGGTGTCGATGTCGGCGCCGTCCTTGATGTTCAGGTCGCGGCCGGCCGCGGCGCGTTCGCCGGTGCCGCCGAAGTCGCTGTCGCTTTCCAGGTTGGGGTCGCCCATGTCGGCGCCGGCGCTGTCGTGGACGTAGCCTTCCTCGTTGTCCGAGGTCGTGCCTTTGTCCAGGTCCAGGATCTGGTCTTCGTCCAGGTTGGCCGCGAAGCCCGGACCGCCGACGACATCGCTGCCGCTGTCGGTCACGTCGCTCGGGCCAAGGGCATCGACGCCGTGGCCTTTGCCAAGGCTACGGTCTGGTGCGCCGGGAAAGTTATCCGGGTCTAGTGTGCTCGAGCCAGTCATATATCCTCCGATTCAAATGCAAAAAATCATGGGGTCAGGCTACCCCAATTTCAAAACGCATGGCGCATGCCGACGTTCACGGCGGAACTGCCGTTCAGGCGCGAGGCTTCGCCGATCAGCACGCCGTTGCCGTTGGTCGTGACCGTGTGCGACAGGGCCGCGTAGAAGTCGGTCTTGCGCGACACCACATAGCTGGCGCCGACCGCGAACTGGTTGGCGTCGCGATTGGCGAGGTCGCGGTCGTTCTTGTGGATGAAGGACGCCAGGAAGGTCGTGGCGCGCGTCATCGGCAGCGCCACGCCGACGATGGTGTCGCGGCTGTCGGTCGAGGACGTGCTGGCCACGCCGGCGCCGTAGGGATTGTCCGGGTTGTACAGCGGCGAGCTGCCCCAGCCGCGATTGGCCGCGTAGGCCGCGTAGGCCGTGCCCCAGCGCGTGCGCAGGTTGGCGGCGATCAGCGAGTTCTTGGCATCCATGCTGGCGCCGGTCAGGTCGTACAGGCGGATCTGGGCCACGTGGCGGTTCTGGTGCGCGGCGCGCAGCGAAAAGGCGCCCATGTCGACGCCCACCGTCATGCCCCAGGCGCGGTCGCCGGTCGTGTTGCCGCCGAGACTGTCGACTGTCCAGGAGGCCCCGGTCGACAGGCCGTCGGCACGGCTGCTGAAGTAGCGCACGTTGTCGTTGGCGAGCAGGCCGTTCTGGCCGATCAGCTTGCCGGCAGGCCCGGCCGTGCCGGCGTGGAAAGGGTCGCCGACGTCGGCCAGCGACAGGTATTCCAGGTTGTACTGGCGGCCCAGGGTGAACCCTTCGATGCCGCCGAGCGGCGAGCGCGCCTCCAGCTCGCCGTACACGTGCCGGCGCGGGCCCGGCCACTCGCCGCCGCGGCCGCGGGTCGGCACGCCGGTGAACACGGCGATGTTGTGCGGGCCGCTGTCGGCCGCTGCCGGCGGCACGGCTGGTTGCCCGGCCGCGGATGCGTCCTGTGCGAATGCGATCCGGGCGGCTCCACAGAATACGATGGCGATGATGGTCGGCGTCTTCATGATCAGGTCCTCTATACGCCTACAGTAGCCGCTCTCAGCTGGACGACTCTGTCCAATATCGCACCGAATCGCTGTTAAATTGGCTCGACTTTTTGTCGGCGCAGTCCGACGCGCCGAGGCAAATCCGGTTTAAAATCGGCTCAGCAATGTAACTAAACTACAGGAAAACAACAAAGATGAGACAGCTTGCCCGTACCCTTGCTACAACCGCGCTCGCCCTCAGCGGCGTCTTCGCCTACGTTCACGCCGCCGCCGAGCCGGCACCGGCGGCAGCGCCGATCGCCCACGTGGCCTGGTCGAAGAATGCCAACATCTACGAAGTCAATATTCGCCAGTACACGAAGGAAGGCACGTTCAAGGCCTTCGCCGCCCACCTGCCGCGCCTGAAGAAGATGGGGGTCGACATCCTGTGGCTGATGCCGATCCAGCCGATCGGCGAGAAGAACCGCAAGGGCACGCTGGGCAGCTACTACGCGGTGCGCGACTACACGGCGGTCAATCCCGAGTTCGGCAACCTGGCCGATTTCAAGGCGCTGGTGAAGCAGGCGCACGGCCTGGGCATGAAGGTGATCATCGACTGGGTGGCCAACCACACGGCCTTCGACAACCGCTGGACCGTCGAGCACAAGGACTGGTATCTGCTGGACGAGAAAGGCGAGATCTTCCCGGTCACCTACACCGAGGGCGCGGAACCGGAATACTGGACCGACGTCACCGGCCTCGACTACCGGAACAAGGACCTGTGGAAGGGCATGACGGATGCGATGCTGTACTGGGTGCGCGAGACCGACATCGACGGCTTCCGCTGCGACGTCGCCGGCAAGGTGCCGACGCCCTTCTGGAACCAGGCGCGCGACGCGCTGGACCGCGTCAAGCCCGTGTTCATGCTGGCCGAGGCCGACAAGCCCGAGCTGCAGGAACACGCCTTCGACATGAGCTACGGCTGGGACACGAAGGACCTGTTCAAGGATATCGCCAAAGGCAGGAAGGATGCGCGCGCGCTGAAGGATTTCCTGGCGCACCCGCCGAAAACCTTCCCGCCGGGCGCCTACCGCATGCGCTTCACTTCCAACCACGACGAGAACTCCTGGGCCGGCAGCGACGTCGAGCTCTACGGCCCGGCCTTCAAGGCGATGGCCGTGCTGGCCGCCACCCTGCCTGGCATGCCGCTGATCTACGGCGGCCAGGAAGCGGGACTGGACAAGCGCATCGAGTTCTTCGAGAAGGACCCGATCGACTGGAAGACCTACCAGTACGCGCCCTTCTACACCCAGCTGCTCAAGCTGAAGCACGACAATCCGGCGCTGTGGAACGGCCAGTACGGCGGCGGCATCGAGGTGCTGGAGACCGGCAACGACAAGGTCTTCGCTTTCCTGCGCAAGCGCGAGGGCAATGCGGTGCAGGTCAGCGTCAACCTGTCGAATGCCGCGCAGAAGTACACGCTCCCGGGCGGCAAACAGCAACTGCTTCCCGCCTGGGATTACCGTATCGACGCGCCGGCGAAGGGACGCTGAACCGGCCCTGGCCTAGACGGCGTTCGAGGGCTTCGACGGCGGCTTGCGGCCATCGACGTCGCTCGCCAGGCTCGCATTGTCGGCAGGGTCGTAGGAGCCGGCGTTGTGCATCGGTTCGCCCGGGTTGGTGATGCGCGGCTGGCCCGAGACACCGACTTCTTCCAGCCGTCCGCCCGGGCTGCGCTCGTCGAGTCCGGTAAGCGCTTCGGGCACGCCGTTCTTCATGCCCGTCGCTGCGCTTCTTCCGGCCCCTGCCCCGGCCTGCATATCGCCCGAGGGATGCGATACCTGCTCCATCACCTGTCCGACACGGTCGTCCGCACCGCCGGCGCGGGTCGCCAGGTCGCCCAGCGAGACGATGCCGAGCAGGCGGTGCTGGTCGTCGTGCGACACCACCGGCACGCGGCGGATCTGGCTGTCGCCCATCTGGGCCATGACTTCGTCCAGCGACTGGTCCTCGAAGCACCAGCGCACGTCGGCGCTCATCACTTCATCGACATGGGCGGTTTGCGGCGCCTTGCCGGCGGCCATGCCGCGCACGGCGATGTCGCGGTCGGTCACCATCCCGACCAGGCGCTCGCCTTCGCACACGGGCAAGGCGCCCACGTCCAGCTCACCCATCAGTTGCGCGGCGCGCTGCAGGCTTTCGCCCGGCGCGATCCAGCGCGCATTGCGCGTCATGACTTGCGAAACGGTTTGCATGCTGCTCTCCTTTCGAACCACGGTCATCGAGGCCGAAAAGCATACGCCGCACCTTCCATGGCGGGCGCGCGCCTCGATTGCGCAGGCCTGCCGCTCAGGCATACGCCGCCATCCCAGCCACGCGGCGATTCGTCCCACGGCGCTTGTCCGCCGCCCCAGCCGCGCCGCATAGTCTGGTATGACTACCCGCACCGCTCTCGCCACTGCCCTCCTGCTCGCCTTCCACGTTGGGGCCTATTCGCAAACGCAGCCACCGCAACCCATGCAACAGGTGAACGTCAGCGCCAGCGCCCTGCAGCAGCGCGCGCAATCGACCACCAGCGCCATCGTCGTCACCCGCGAGGACATCCTGCGCCAGGGCGATACCAGCCTCACCGAGGTGCTCAAGCGCCAGCCCGGCATCAGCATCGATGGCGCACCCGGCAAACCTTCGATCCGCATGCGTGGGCTGGGCGCCGGCTATGTCGCCATCCTGCTGAACGGCCTGCCGGCGCCGGGCGGCTTTTCGCTGGAGACGGTCGATCCGGAGCTGGTCGAACGCATCGAGATCCTGCGCGCGCCCACCGCCGAGACGGGCGGCCAGGCGGTGGCGGGTGCCATCAATATCGTGCTGCGCAAGGCCGGCAAGACCGCCGCGCCGCAGACCGACATCAAGGCCGGCAGCGCGCTCGCCGGCGGCCGCGCATCGCCCAGCCTGAGCGCCACGCACGCCGGCCGCAGCGGCGCACTGGGCTACACCCTCGTGACCACGCTCACGCGCCGCGCCGACACCTTTACCGGCGCGGTCATCGAAGAAAGCCGCATGCGCCCCCTGCTGCGCAGCACCGCATGGGCCGACCGCCAGCTTGAGGACCGGTTGGAATTCGCGCCGCGCCTGGACTGGCAGGCCAGCAGCCGCGACACGCTGACCTCGCAAAGCTGGGTGCGCTGGAAGCGCATGGACAACATCAAGACCGAGATCGAGAGCACGCAGCTCGGCAGCCCGAGCCGCTTCCCCCATGGCGCCAGCAGCTACCGCGCCGACTCGCCGCCGCAGGCCTACGCCGACCTCTCCTGGACTCGCAAGCTGGACCAGGGCGGGCGCCTGTCCGCCAAGCTGTCCGGCTATGCGCGCTCGCTCGACGCCGATTTCCTCTACCGCGGCATGGACCTGGCCGACACGCTGCTGGAAACCCACCACGTGGACTCGGGCCAGCTTGAACGCGGCCTGAACTTCAACGGCAGCTGGCGCCGCCCGCTCCTGAAAACGCACGCCCTGGCCATGGGCTGGGAGCTCGGCCGCACGCGGCGCGAGGAATTCCGGCGCGAGCACCAGGCCACTGCGCTCGGCCGGCCGCTGCTGGACAGCGACGAAGCCTACCGCGCCAGGGTCGCCCGCAGCGCCTTCTGGATCCAGGACGAATGGGACATCGGCGATAACTGGTCGGCCTACCTGGGCCTGCGCCGCGAAGACCTGCACACGACCGGCCAGGGCAACGCCTACGCGCCGGTGGACGTGGATTCGGGCGTGTGGAGCCCGATCTTCCAGACGCTGTTCAAGCCCGGCGGGCAGATCGACGCCAGGGGACGCGACCAGTTCCGCTTCGCCCTCAGCCGGACCTATAAAGCGCCGCAGATCGTCCAGCTCATGCCGCGCCGCTACACGGTCGACAACAACAACAGTGCCACCAACCCCGACCAGCAGGGCAACCCGAACCTGCGTCCGGAACTCGCGCTCGGCGCCGACCTGGCCTGGGAACATTACATGGGCAAGGACGACATGCTGAGCGTGAGCGCCTTCGCCAAGCGCATCCGCGACATCACCCTGGACCGCGTGTTCCAGCAAAACGGCGTGTGGATCGTCATGCCGGACAATATGGGCGCGGCGACGGTGCGCGGGCTGGAATTCGAGGCGAAATCACATCGCGGTACGTTCGCCGGACGCATGAATGTGGCGCGCAACTGGTCGCGCCTCGAAGCGGTGGCGGGGCCTGACAACCGCATCGCCGGCCAGCCTGCGTGGACCGGCAATCTCGGCCTGGACTACGCGGCGCCCGGCCGGCCGGTCGAGATGGGCGGCACTTACACCTGGCGCAGCGGCTACGCGTCGCGCCAGAGCGCCCTCCTGGCCGACTACGGCAGCGTCAAGCGCCAGCTCGACCTGTACGCGGTGTGGAAGCGCGATGCGAAGACGAAGCTGCGGCTGTCGGTGTCCGATCTGCTGCATCGGGACACCTTCATCCGCAGCGTGTACGCAGGCGACGACGACCTGGGCGCCAGCTATGTGCAGCACGCCCGCACCACGTGGCGCCTGGTGTGGGAACAGGGCCTGTAGATCTCAGGACGCCAGGCCGAGATCGTTCGCCGCCTGCTCGCGCAGCAGGTATTTCTGGATCTTGCCGGTGACCGTCATCGGGAAGCCGGACACGAAGCGGATGTAGCGCGGTATCTTGTAGTGCGCGATCTGGCCCTTGCAGAAGTCGCGGATCTCGTCCGCATCGCACTCGAGGCCGGGGCGCAGCACGATGCAGGCGCACAGCTCCTCGCCGTACTTCGGATCGGGCACGCCGATGCACTGCACGTCCAGCACCTTCGGATGCCGGTACAGGAACTCCTCGATCTCGCGCGGATAGATGTTCTCGCCGCCGCGGATCACCATGTCCTTGGCGCGGCCGACGATGGCCGCGTAGCCTTGCTCGTCAATGACGGCAAGGTCCCCGGTGTGCATCCAGCCGGCGGCGTCGATCGCTTCGCGGGTCTTTTCCTCGTCGCCCCAGTAGCCGAGCATGACCGAGTAACCGCGCGTCAGCAGCTCGCCCTTCACGCCGCGCGGGACGATGCGGCCTTCGCTGTCGACGATCTTCACCTCCAGGTGCGGATGCACGCGGCCGATGGTCGACACGCGCAGCGGCACCGGGTCCTCGACCGAGCTCTGGAAGCTGACCTGCGAGGTCTCCGTCATGCCGTAGGCGATCGTGATTTCGGACAGGTGCATCCGGTCGATCACCCGGCTCATCACCTCGGCCGGACAGGGCGAACCGGCCATGATGCCGGTGCGTAGCGTGGCCAGGTCGAAGCTGGCGAAGTCCGGATGGTCGAGCAGCGCGATGAACATCGTCGGCACGCCGTGCAGGCCGGTGCAGCGCTCGGCCTGGACCGTGGCCAGCACCGCTGCCGGCTCGAAGCTCTCGCCGGGGAAGACCATCGTCGCGCCATGCGTGACGCAGGCGAGGTTCCCCAGCACCATGCCGAAGCAGTGATACAGCGGCACCGGAATGCAGAGACGGTCGCGGCTAGTGAGCTTCATCGCCTCGCCGACGAAGAAACCGTTGTTCAGGATGTTGTGGTGCGTGAGGGTCGCACCCTTGGGCGAGCCGGTGGTGCCGGAGGTGAACTGGATGTTGACCGGGTCATCGAACTGGAGCCTGGCTTCGATGGTTTTCAGATCGGCCAGCTGCTCTTCGGTGGGTGGCTTCAACAGATCGTCGAAATTCCACATGCCAGGCGTTTTTTCTGCGCCGAGGCGGATCACGTGGCGCAGTTGCGGCAAGGCTTGCGATTGCAGCTGCCCGGGCGCGCTGGCGGCCAGCTCGGGCACGACGTCCCCGACGATCGCGAGGTAGTCGCTGGTCTTGAAGCTCGGCGCCAGGATCAGGGCGGCGCACCCTACCTTGTCCAGCACGTATTCGAGCTCCGAGCGCCGGTAGGCCGGATTGATGTTGACCATGACCAGGCCCGCACGCGCGGTCGCGAACTGGACGAGCACCCATTCTGCGCAGTTCTGCGACCAGATGCCGACCCGGTCGCCGGGATGCAGGCCCAGCGCGAGAAGGCCGGCCGCAAGGCGGGTCACTTTTTCGTTCAACGCCGAATAGGTCCAGCGCACCTGCTGGTGCGGCACGACCAGGGCTTCGTTGTCGCCGTGGCGTTCGGCGATGCCGGCGAGGAAGCTGCCGATCGTCTCGCCGATCAGGGGAACATCGTGTGCGCCATGCACGTAGCTCGGTTTTGCTTCCATCTCCTCGTCTCCATGTTGGTGTTATCGGGAAGGTCAGCGCCGCAGGGCGGTGAAAGCCGCAGGCTCCCACTCGCGCAGCGCCAGCAGCAGCCCGCTGCCGCGGCGCTTGGGCAGCGGCGAAGCCAGGCTTTCCTCATGCAGCTCGGCGAAGCGCGCGCGCAGCTGGCGCAGCTCGGCCTGCATGCGCGCCAGCGCGCTCTCCGTCAGCATACCGTGGGTGAAGGCCAGCGACTGCTCCGGCTTGTCGAAACCGCTGTCCAAAAAATCGTTCAGGCCCTCTGTGCGAAAGTACTGGCGGATCGGTCCATCGGGCAGCCAGTCGAAATCGCGCGCCACGTTCAGGCGTATCCTGTTGGCGGGCATGAGGGCGATCAGGTGCAGGCGGTCCAGGTGCAGCAGCTTCTGCAGGCATTCGGCTTCGGTCAGCTTGTACACCGCCAGCATGTCCTGCAGGGTCCAGTGGTTCAGCGCGCACACGGCCACCAGCAGCAGGCGCATGTCCGACACCAGCTCCTTCTCCTGCGCGGCGCTCAGGGTACGTACCCGAGTCTCCGTCACCGCCGCTTCCTGCGCCAGCTCGGCCAGCGTGAAGCCGAGCATGTTGCTGATCTCGACCAGGCGGTCAATGCCCAGGGTATCGGAGGTCAGCAGGCGCTTGACGCTGGCCTCGGACAGCTGCAGCGACGCGGCGACGTCGCGGTAGGTCTTGCCCTGCAATTTCAGCTGGCGCTTGATGGTCGTGAGGAGCTGGGTAACTTCGGACATTGCAGTGGGATTTCTTCTATGACAATATGCGGTGTCAGATTACATCATAACAACACCGGAGACACTAGCATGGATTTTGCCGACTATCTCGCCTGCGACGCCACCGCCCTCGCCCAGCACGTGGCGCGCGGCGAGGTCTCGGCGTCAAGGCTCCTGGAACTGGCGCTGGGCCAGCATCATCGGGTGCATGGCAGCGTGAATGCGGTGATCCACCTGATGGAGACGCAGGCGCGATCGCAGATTTCGTCCGGCGGGATCAACGGTCCCTTCGGCGGTGTGCCCTTCCTGATCAAGGATTGCGTGCAGGATTACGCCGGCGTCCCGACCAGCTATGCCAGCCGCGCCATGGCGCGCTACGTCCCGGCGCGCCACGCGCACGTGGTGGAGCGCTACCTGAAGTCTGGACTGGTCATCTTCGGCAAGACCAACCTGCCAGAGTTCGCGATCCGCGCCGCGACCGACCCGGAACTGTACGGGCGCACCAACAACCCCTGGGACCTGACGCGCGTGCCGGGCGGCTCCAGCGGCGGCGCGGCAGCGGCCGTCGCCTCCGGCATCGTGCCGATGGCGGCCGGGAACGACGGCGGCGGCTCGCTGCGGATTCCGGCGGCCTGCTGCGGGCTCTTCACGGTGCGGCCATCGCGCGGGCGGGTGTCGTCCGGACCGGACATCGGCGAGGTGTGGTTCGGCGCTTCCACCGAAGGCGTGCTGTCGCGCAGCGTGCGCGATGCGGCCATGGCGCTGGACGTGCTGCAGGGAGCCGAGCCGGGCGATCCTTTCGTGATTGCGCCGCCATCGGAACCGTATGTGCAGGCGATGCTGCGCGAGCCGCGGCGTTTGCGGATCGGGTTCACTGCCGTCTCGCCGATCGGGACCGAGGTGCATCCGGAGGCGGTACGCGCCGTCGAGCAGGCGGCGCGGCTGCTCGAGAGCCTTGGACACCACGTCGAGGAGGCCGCGCCGCAGATCGACGGCGCGGCGCTGGCGCAGAGTTACCTGCACATGTACTTCGGGCAGATTCCGGCGGCGATGGAACGGGCCAGGGCGCTGGGTGCGCGTGAAGGCGACCTGGAGCTGACGAACCGGATCCTGGTGACCCTGGGCCGCAGCGTGTCGGCGGCGAAGCTGACCACGGAGCTGAATCGCTGGAATGAATATACGCGTTCGCTGGCGGCCTTCCATGCGAAGTACGATTTGCTGCTGACGCCGACGCTGGCATCGCCGCCGGTGACGCACGGTACCGGCGATCCGTCGGGCTTCGAGAAGTCGCTGTTCGGCTTCCTGCACGGGACAGGGTTGATGGGTTTGCTGGCGCGGCTTGGGCTGCTGGACGAGACGGTGCGCAAGCTGGCGATCGACAATCTGCGCTTCGTGCCTTTCACGCAGCTGTCGAATCTGACCGGAACGCCTTCGATGAGTGTGCCGCTGCACTGGACTGCGGACGGTTTGCCGCTGGGCGTGCAGTTCGTCGGGCCGTTCGGCAGCGAGGACCGGCTGCTGCAGTTGGCGCACCAGCTGGAACAGGCGCAGCCCTGGTTCGACCGGCTGCCGGCGCTGGCGCGAGGCGGCGCGCGCGCGCAGATGGCATCGCCCGAGCAGATGATGCCCTAAGCTTTGCCGAGCTCGAAACTCAGGCGCTGCGCCAGCTTCCGCTCATCGGTCTTCAGCAGTGTGGCGAAGGCCCTGGTCGTGTCACCGCTTTCGAACAAGGCGCGCTGAGCGGGGCCCGGCTTCACGAAGGTCCTGTTCGCATCCTGCAACCAGTCCGCCAGTTCGTGCTCAAGACGTTCGCGCAGCGCCGGATCGTGCCGCGAGCGCGGTTCCATCTGCAGGACCAGCTCGAGCCAGCTCCAAGGATCACGCCGGGCAAAGGTGAACATCAGGTCGATGTCATCGTGCGCCGCCATCAGTGTCAGCGCAGTGCCGGTCTCGATATACACGCCCTCTTCTCGCACCAACTGCAGCACGAATTTGCGCACGCGGCGCTGTGGACTGCGCAGCGCCTCCAGTGCGATGCCATCCCTGCGCGAGGGTTCGAGACGCAGCCAGGCGAGGTATGCACTGAGCCGTACCCGCGCCAAGGGATGATGGGTAAAGTCGCGCACCAGATCGAGCCGGTCCGTCGCGCCCTGCTCGGCAAGGCCGGCCAGGCAGGCACGCATCGTCGTGCTGCTCGCGCCCTCCGCGCACAAGGCCTCCACCAAGATCGCGGCCACGTCGATGCCACGGCGTTTCAGGTAGCCGCTTGCGATCAGGCGTATCCATGTTTGCAGGTCCGTCACCATGCGGGTAGCAAGCGCATCGTTGCCTGCACTCTCCTCAGTCAGCAAAGGCCGCAAGGCGATCGCGCGCACCATGCCGAAACCGGACGCCAGGGCGCGCCGGTACAGCGGTTCCCGCGCCTGCAACGGCAGGCGGAAGATGGCTTCGACCGCGTGCCTGGCGAGCACGATGTCGCGCGTGGACGGCAGCAGGCGCGCGATCAGGTCTTCGAGCGGAATCAGCTGTTCCGCCTCGACCAGCTTGCAGCAGGCGCGGGCAAGGTGGACGTCGGGATCGTTCGCGCCATCGACGATGGCTTGCGGCCCGACCTTCTGCAGCAAAGCCTGCTCGAAGCTGGCGATCCAGGCCGAATGGTCGGCGCGGCCGGCCCGGTGCAGGCGCTCGACCCGTGGCAGCAGGCGCAGCGCATCCTCATTGCCGAGCGCGGGCAACATCCCCAGCAGAACGTCCTGCGCCACTTTTCGTACCTGCGGCACCCAGTCGTTGAGCCGTCCTGCGATGGCAGGCAGAAGCTCGGGGGACGCCAGTCTGGCTGCGCGCCGCAGTGCGGCTTCGCGGATGTAGCCATCGTAGTGGGCCAGGTCGGCATGCAGGTCACCCGTTGACAGGGATGGGGGTGCAAGCCCGTGCGACGGCTGGCTTGGGCCGACCGTGTCCGGTTTGCCGTTGATGGCGGCAAGGAGCGTCCGCAGGATATTCATGTTCGGGTAATGGTAACAGCCGGCTGCCATGCCGGAAGCGTGAGATACGGAACAGTTCGCGATTACAATAGGATTTTATATAGTAGCAAGACACGGTGCCGATGGCTTCGATTCCTCATTACGATCGGCATGCAGCCCGACTCGTCGAGCAGTACGAGTCCTTGTCGTTCCAGGACGTTCACGCAGGGCTACTCGACATGCTGCCGCCCGCCGGCGCGACAGTGCTCGACGTCGGCGCCGGTTCCGGCCGCGATGCCGCGTGGTTCGCAGCCAACGGATACGAAGTGGTCGCGGTCGAGCCCTCGGAAGCCATGCTGGCGCATGCACGAAAGCTGCATCCCTCAAGCCGCATACACTGGCTCGCCGACAGCCTGCCCGACCTTGCACACGTCCGGCGCCTCGGCTTGCGCTTCGATCTGATCCTGCTATCCGCCGTCTGGATGCATATTCCTCCAGCAGAGCGTCAGCGATCCTTGAGGAAGCTGGCAACCCTGCTGGCACCGAAGGGGCGCATCGTCATCAGCCTGCGGCTTGGCCCGCCGGATGCCGATCGGGCCATGCATGCGGTTTCGTATCCCGAGCTGGCGAGCCTTGCCCAGCAGTTCGGGCTCCGCGTCGTTCACACGAGCGACAGCCAGGACAAGCTCGGCCGGAGCGAGATATCGTGGACCAGTGTCGTGCTGGGACTTCCCGACGATGGGCTCGGTGCCCTGCCCCTGCTGCGGCATCTCATTCTGGTCGATGAAAAGGCGTCGACCTACAAGATTGCGCTCCTGCGTGTCCTGGCCCGTATCGCCGATACTGCGACTGGACTGGCCCGCTACGAGGCGGACGCCGTCGTGGTCCCGCTTGGCCTGGTGTCGCTGTTCTGGATGCGCATGTACAAGCCCCTGATCGACAACGCCCTGCCGCAGATGCCCGTTTCACGCTCAGGAACCGGGCCAGGCTTCGTGACCGACAGTTTCCTTGCGCTGCGGCCTGTCACCGCAGTCGAGCTGCGAACCGGCTCGGTATTCAGCGGACAGACGGCAAAGCATCTGCACCGCAGCCTTTCCGAGATCTCCCAAGTAATACGCAACATGCCTGCGAATTACTTGCGCTGGCCGGCCAGCGACAATCCCATCTTCGAGGTCACGCGCCGTCGCATGGTGGCCACGCCGGCGCAACTCCAGATCGACGAAGCCTTTCTGTGGACCCTCGGCGACTTTCGCATCCCGCTCGAGATCTGGCAGGCGCTGACGCATTACAACGTGTGGATCGAGCCAGTGCTGGTGTCGGAATGGGTGAGGCTGATCGAGTCCTACTGTCACGACGGGCGCCCGGGCATTCGCACGCTCGCGCACTCATTGCTCACCTGGGTAGACCCTGCGCGTGACACCAGCTTCGCCAGGGCGGCGGTCGATCGCATTCGCGCAGCCGGCAAGCCTGTCTATTGTGTCTGGTCAGGGGCCCGACTGCGTGATGAATACGATGTCGACCACTGCTTCCCCTTCGCCGCCTGGCCCTGCGGCGATGCGTGGAACCTGATGCCGGCGGCGCGGCAGATCAACATCCAGAAATCGAACCGGCTCGTCACCCAGGCGGCACTGGAGCGTGCAGGCGATACCATCAGCGAATGGTGGGACGATGCTTTCCTGGGCCAGGGCGAGGACCTGCGCCGCCAGTTCTTCCTGGAGGCGCAGCAGACCTTGCCGATTCTCGTGGCCAGTCCCACCCGGGCCGACATCATCGATGCGATGCAGGTCCACCGCATCCGGCTAAGCAAGGATCAGGGATTGCGACCTTGGGAACCTGCCGACGGCAACATACGGGTCAAGACGGGAAATCCGGCTGTTTCATGATCAGATCATGATCTGGTTACCGCTCGTGAGCGCGGCACCAATATCAGGCCGATCCACTCATTTGATTAGTTCAAGTGGTTTCTGGTCTGGAGCTGCCAACGGATTGGCGGCCCATTTTCGGTTCAGATACAAGCGAGCCGGATTTTCCAGTAGCGTGTACGCCACCCAACCGGTAAGCAGTGCCAGGCCCAGGCCAATGGCAGGGTGCATTCCGAAGTGGCGCACCAGTTGATAGTAAGGTTGCTGCCAGAGATAAAGCGAAAACGAATAGCGTCCTAATCGAAGTATCAATGGCATTTCAAGCAGGCGAACGAAAAGGCCATATGCTGATGGCATTGCATTGATTGAGATGGCCAGCGCTCCGTACCCAACGATTACCCGGACCCCAGTCGGAATACTCCACCAGTGGCACAAGACGCCGATTGCGAGCGCCACCGGAGCCACCCAGCGCCCACTCGGAAAAGCCTTCCTGCCAGCCAGGACCAGAAACCAGAATGCGGAAACAAAGATCCCGAATGAGGCGACTTCGGTGCGCAAGGAAAAGCTCGACGGGGCGGCTCCCGGCATCAGGGAGTAGATCCCGATAGCTGCAATGATAACCAAAAGGACGGCTGCGACAGTATGTGCTCCTTCAACCTTCTTTGCCCGGCACCACCAGGCCGCAAGTGACAGGATCACGTAAGAATGCTCTTCCACGCTGAGCGACCAGATATGCCCAAACGGCATCTTCCATTCTGTGGTTACAAAGTAGTTGTTGGTGAAGGTACCTGCCGCAATAAGCTCACGCGGAACGACCTCTATACCGGCGAATAGAAAAATGCACGTGATGAGGGCCAGGTAAACGGCTACTGACGGAAATACACGCGATACGCGCCGTTTATAAAACGTTGCGAAAGGCGTTTTCTGAATAAACAGCACCTGAGCCATCAAAAGGCCGGACAACACGAAGAACAAAGCCACCCCGACCGCACCCATATTCACGCCTGGCACGGGGAAAAAATGGCCGATCAGCAGGCTGCCAATCGCAAGGCCACGCCATCCATCAAGGTAAAGAATTTGTTTTTTCATTATCGGTCCGAAGCTGGACCTTTATTGTAAGTACAAACCGCAATAATTTCCTTATCACAAAGGAAAATACTCTGTACTGTTGTTTTAATACTCCAATCGTTACTGGTTTGCCTGCCTTGACGTGACATTTCTCGTGGTCTGATGCGAAGCCGCGGGAGCTCGGGCATGGGAAAATGGGGTCGTAATGATGGTGGTAGCCCAGAGACAGATAGGGCAGCTCGGCTGGTTAGAAACCGTCAAGTCGGCCAGACAAACCGCTTCAGCAAGCAAAAAAGCCTATGAAGATCATAGGCTTTAGTCGTGTTCTTGGCGGAAGCGGTGAGATTCGAACTCACGAACGGGTTCCCCCGTCGGCAGTTTTCAAGACTGCTGCCTTCAACCACTCGGCCACGCTTCCTGAGGAACCGCATTATACATAAATCGTTGCTCGACAGGCAGGTTTGAGGCTCACGGCTGCGCTGGCACACTTGGGTCCCCGCCTTCGCGGGGACGACGAGTAAAGCGCGGGGGCGACGGCTCAACTGCCTCAGGCCACCAACAACCAGTTCTCCCGCAAAGCCTTCTCGAACTCATACGCCGGCAGCGGCTTCCCATACAGGTACCCCTGCACCTCGTCGCATCCCGCCTGCCGCAGGAACTCGGTCTGCTCCAGCGTCTCCACGCCCTCGGCGATGACCCGGTGCCCCAGCTTGCGCCCCATGCTGATGATGGTGCTGGCAATCGCGCAGTCACTCGGGTCCGACGGGATGCCGGTCGTGAACGAGCGGTCGATCTTGAGAGTATCGATCGGGAAGCGCTTCAAATACGACAAACTGGAATACCCGGTCCCGAAATCGTCCAGCGACAATGCCACGCCCAGCGTGCTGATATGGTCCATGATCCCGATGACATACTCGATATCGTGCATCAGCGTGCTCTCGGTGATCTCCAGCTCCAGCCAGGACGCGTCAAGACGATACCGGCGCAAGGTATCCGCCACCCGCGCGGGCAGCGAAGCCGTGAACTCGCGCGCCGACACGTTCACCGCCAGCCGGAACGGCGGCAGGCCGGCGCGCTGCCAGATCGCCGCCTGCGCGCAGGCCTGCTCCAGTACCCACTCGCCCACCTGCACGATCAGGCCGGTGGTCTCGGCCAGCGGAATGAACTCGCCAGGCGGCACCATGCCGCGCTGCGGATGCATCCAGCGCACCAGCGCCTCGGCGCCGACCAGGCGGTTGCTGCCGATTTCGAATTTCGGCTGGTAGTGCAGCAGCAGCTCGCCGTGGCCCAGCGCGTGGCGCAGGCCGGTCTCGATCTGCATGCGCTGCTGCATGCCTTCGTTCATGTCGAGGCGGTAGAAGGCCACGCTGTGATCCGGGTTCTCGACGCGCTCCTTGGCGCGCTGCATCGCGATGTCGGCCATGCGCAGCAGGGTCTCGGCGTCCGCGCCGTCCTGCGGGTAGACGCTGATGCCGATGCTGGCGCCCACGCGCAGGTCGTGGCCGGCGATCAGGAACGGCGCTTCGAGCACCGCCTGCAGCTTCTGCGCCACCGTGGTCGCTTCGAAGTGCTGGCGCACGTCGAACAGGCCGATGGCGAATTCGTCGGCCGCCAGGTGCGAGACCACGTCTTCGTCGCGCAGCGTCTTGCGGAAGCGCTGCGCGACCTGGCGCAGCAGTTCGTCGCCGACGGTGCGGCCCAGCGTGCCGTTGATCAGCTTGAAGCGGTTCAGGTCGATGTACAGGACGCAGGCCGTGCCCTCGTTGCGCTGGGCGGACATCAGGCCCTGGTCGACCAGGCGCGCGAACAGGGTGCGGTTCGGCAGGCCGGTCAGCTCCTGGTAGTAGGCCAGGTGGTGCAGGCGGTCTTCGGCCAGCTTGCGCTCGGTGATGTCGGTCAGGTAGGCGATCAGGCCGACCGGGTTGTCCTCGAGGTCGCGCAGCGGCGAGAGCGACAGGCTGGCCCAGAAGATCTCGCCCGACTTCTTGCGCCGCCGGACTTCCATCATGCGCCCGCCCTGCTCGGCAAAGGCGTCCGGGAAGTCCGCGCCCTCCTCCGCATCGTCGACGTACAGGAACAGGATGTGCCGCCCCACCGCTTCCACCGCGGTGTAGCCGAACAGCTGCTCGGCGCCGCGGTTCCAGCTGGTGATGTAGCCCATGCGGTCGGTGGTCAGCACGGATTCGTGGATCTGGTCCAGGATCTGCGACTGGTGCGCGAGCTGGGCTTCGACCTGGGCGTAGGCGTGCGTGGTGCGCTGGGCCAGGCCGTGCATCTGCAGCAGCGTGCCCGTGAGCGCCGCCAGGGCGTCCAGCTGGCGCTGGTCCTCGGGCGCGAAGACGCGCCCCTTCAACTCGTAGCGGCCCAGGCTGTCGCCGTTCTGCCGGACCTGCGCGGACAGCAAACCTTCCTGCGCATTGGCCGGCAGCGTGCAGGCGATGAACACGGCCTCCGGCGCCGCCAGCAGGGCGCCGGCGATGCGTCCCAGTTCGGCATGCAGGGCCTCGCCGCGCTGCGTCAGCACCGCCTGGCAGATGGCGGCGCTGCTTTCGGCAATGCCGGCGATATCAGACATTGCGCGCCACCTGTATCGCCCAGTGATAGGCGTGGAGCTGGCCCTGCCACCACGCGCGGCTGTCGACGCCGGCGGCGTCCAGGGCCTGGCGGTCCAGGCCCGGCGTCTCGCACAGGCGCAGACGCCGGCCGAGCAGGCCTTCGCGTTGCAGGAGCGCCGCTTCGACGTCGTCCGGCAGGTGCAGGTCGCCCAGCAGCGCGGCCATCGGCATGCGGAACAGGCGGTCGAGCAGCGAGAACACGCCGGTCATGAAGGCCAGATCCTGTTCGTCGCGGTCGCAACCGTCGCGCTTGCACAGTTCTTCGAGCATGGCGCCGCGGCGGGCGGCGATCGGCAGCAGCAGGTTCGGCGGACCGTCCGGATGCTGGCGCGCATACAGCAGCAGCTGCAGCCAGCGCTGCAGCTGGCGGCGGCCGATGCGGCTGATGGCCTGGCCGATGCTGGCAATGTGGGTGCCGCCCGAGAACGCGGCCGAATTCACCAGCTTTAACAAGTGGAACGACAGCGCCGGGTCCTGCTTCAGCTGCGCTTCGAGTTCGCACGCATCGGCATCGCGCGAGAGCAGCGCCAGCATGGTCATCAGGCGCCGGCGCGTGGTGCCGTCGTCCTGCTGGTGCGGCTCTTTGGGGCTGTCGGCATCGTCGAGCGCATAGGTGCCGGAAAACCAGCCGAAGCCTGCGTTCTCGCAGGCGCGCAAGGCTGCCTGGGTGTCGACGCCAGAGGCCAGGTGGGGGCCGAACAGCGCCGGCAGCGAAGCCGGGGCCAGCATGCCGTCCCTGCCCACATTGCGCGATACGCTGCGCAGCGCCAGCGGCTGCGGCATGCCTTCCGGCAGCGGGCCGTCCAGCAGCACGCGGAAACCGTCCATCTGCAGCTCGGCCAGGCGCCGCGCCACGCCTTCGCCTGCCAGCGCGCGGGCGTCGACCGCCAGTACCACGCGGTTCGGCGGCAGCAGTTTCAGTACGGGAGGGATCAGGGCCGCCGGCGAGTCCAGCAGCAGGATGCAATCCAGGGGCGCCACCGCGGCCAGCAGGTCGGGCGCGCCGAACATGGCCTGCAGGGTCGCCTCGTCGAAGCTGCCTTCGGGCGCGCGCAGCAGCAGCGCAACCCACTCGTTCTGCGCGTTGGCCACGGAACGGATCTCAACCAACGGGAATGGGACGGCGGCCATTGAGCGGGTTAGTGTTTATGCATGGTTGGTTAATTCTTTAATAGTAGTGCAGGGATTATCAGAAAGCAACTGAAATGTTTCCTCATGGATACATTTTGTGCATACCTTCTTACAAAGCGTGCTGGACCGCGAATTTGATGAGCTCGGCCTGCCCTTCGATGCCCAGCTTGCGCTTGATATTCAGGCGGTGGGTTTCGACGGTGCGCACCGACAGGTCGAGCGCGCGGGCGATCTGCTTGTTCGATTCGCCGTTGGCGAGATGGCGCAGCACTTCCTGCTCGCGCGTGGTCAGCTGGTTGTCCGGCACGCCCGGCCTGGCCAGCTGGCGCGCCACCGGGGCGCTGTAGTAGATGCCGCCAGCCATCACGGTGTCGATTGCCAGCACGATGTCCTTGCCCGGCGCGTCCTTCAGCACATAGCCGCGCGCCCCGGCCTGCATCGCCTGGCTCACGTATTCGAGCTTGTCGTGCATGGACAGGATCAGCACGGCGACGTCCGGGTGGCTGCGGCCCAGCTGCGCGGTGGCTTCGATGCCGCCGCCGTCGCGCATGGTGATGTCCATCAGCACGAGGTCGACCCGGGCGGCATCGACGATGGCCAGGGCTTCCGGTCCCGAGCCCGCTTCGGCCACCACGCGGAAATGCGGCACCGCTTCCAGGCGCGCGCGCAGGCCGTCGCGCACCAGCGGATGGTCGTCCACCAGCATGATGCGCACGGGTTTGTCGTTGGTTTCAGTCGTCATGGTTCCAATTGCTCAGGTCGACGATCGCCGACACCGTGGTGCCGGCCGCCGAGGAGGTGATGCGCAGCTGCCCGCCGATCGCGTCCAGCCGCTCCATCATGTTGCGCAACCCGATGCCGCGCTGCGGGTGCTTGGCGACGTCCTCGGCATCGAAGCCGGCGCCGTCGTCGCGGATCGCCAGGGTCAGCTCGTTGCGGCTGCGCTGCAAAGCCAGCGAAATCGCCGATGCGCCGGCATGGCGCTCGATGTTGGTCAGCGCTTCCTGGGCGATGCGGAACAGGACCGTGCCCACCACCTGCGGCGGTTTCTCGACACGCCCGGTGCTCGAGAACGCCACCGGCATGCCGCTGTGCTGGCTGAACTCCCCGGCCAGGTGCTCGAGCGCGGCGGCCAGGCCCAGATCGTCCAGCAGGGTCGGGCGCAGGTCGTGCGAGATGCGGCGCACCTCGCCCAGCACCTTGTTGAGTTCCTCGGCGGTGCGTTCGAAGCTGGCGCGCGCCTGCTGCTGCTGTTCCGGGTTGCCGGCCAGGCGGATCACGCCGGCCTCGATCTGCAGCTTGATCGACACCAGCCACTGGCTGATGCCGTCGTGCAGGTCGCGCGACAGGCGAGCGCGCTCGCTTTCCTGCGAATCGACCACGCGCTGGGCCAGCACCTTCAGCTTGGCGTCGGCGACCCGCGATTCGCTGACGTTCAGCGCCAGCCCGGAGGCGCCGATCACCAGCGCCGACAGGATCGCCAGGCCGGCGATCCACCACATCGTGGTCTCGATATTGTGCGACTGCTGGGCGTCGACCTTGGCCAGCGCGGCGTCGACGTCGTCCAGGTAGAGGCCGCTGCCCATCATCCAGCCCCAGTCGGCAATCGGCACCACGTAGCCGAGCTTGGGCGCGGCCACGCCGCTCGAAGGCTTGGCCCAGTTATAGCGCACCAGCCCGCCGCCCCGCTTCGCCACCGCAATCAGGTTCTGGATCGTCGGCGCGCCGAACTGGTCGTGCAGGTTCCACAGGTTGCGCCCGATCAGCTCCGGCTGGCGCGGATGCATCAAGTTGCGCCCGCTGAGGTCATACACGAAGAAGTAGCCGTCATCGCCAAAGCTGAGCGAGGCCAGCACGCGCTTGGCTTCCTCCAGCGTGGCCGGGTCCTTGCGTCCGCTGCCGGTGAGGTGGGCGATGGCGTGCGAGGCCAGTTCCACGTAATGCTCGAGCTCGGCCTGCTTGGTGGCCAGGTAGGCCTGCTGGATGGTAGCGCGCTGCTGCTGGGCCAGGGTAACGGCCTGCTCCCGGATGAACAGGGCGATCGCGCACAGGGCCACGATCAGCGGGGCGATCGCGAGAAAGATGAACTTCTGCCGTAACTTCATTCCGTGCGCATGGATTTCGTCGTAACATGAAATTGTACGCCCGTTCACGGACACGCTCCTACGTAGTCCTACGGAGCAGCCTGCGTAATCATGCGCTTGTTGGAAGCAAAGGCGTGCAAGATACTCACCGGTAGCTTGCCAGTAATGTAAGCAAGAACAGCACTGACAAAAAAGCTTCACTTGGAGGAGTCACCATGAATCGTCTTACAAGCCGGCTCGGTTGGGCCGCGCTTTCGCTGGCGGGTGCCATTGCGCTCGCCTATGTCGCGTTGAACCGCGGCGAATCCATCAACGCGGTCTGGGTCGTGGTTGCCGCCGTGTGCGTCTACCTGATCGCCTACCGTTTCTACAGCCTGTACATCGCCGACAAGGTGATGGGGCTGGACGCCCGCCGCCAGACGCCGGCCTATAAATTCAACGACGGCCTCGACTTCGTGCCGACCAACCGCTACGTGCTGTTCGGCCACCACTTCGCCGCCATCGCCGGCGCCGGCCCGCTGGTCGGCCCGGTCCTGGCTGCGCAGATGGGCTACCTGCCGGGCATGCTGTGGATCCTGGCCGGCGTCGTGTTCGCCGGCGCCGTGCAGGACTTCATGGTGCTGTTCATGTCGATGCGCCGCGACGGCCGCTCGCTGGGCGACCTGATCAAGTCCGAAATGGGCGAGATCCCGGGCGTCATCGCGCTGTTCGGCACCTTCATGATCATGGTGATCATCCTGGCCGTGCTGGCGCTGATCGTCGTGAAGGCCCTGACCGGTTCGCCGTGGGGCTCGTTCACCGTCATGGCCACCATCCCGATCGCGCTGTTCATGGGCATCTACTCGCGCTTCATCCGCGTCGGCCGCATCGGCGAAGTCTCGCTGATCGGTTTCGTGCTGCTGATGCTGGCGATTATCGGCGGCCAGTTCGTGCACGATTCGCCGACCTGGGGCCCGATGTTCACCTTCACCGGCACCCAGCTGACCTGGATGCTGATCGGCTACGGCTTCGTCGCTTCCGTGATTCCGGTGTGGCTGCTGCTGGCCCCGCGCGACTACCTGTCGACCTTCCTGAAGATCGGCACCATCGTCGCCCTGGCGCTGGGCATCGTGTTCGTCGCACCGATGCTGCAGATGCCGGCGCTGACCCGCTTCATCGACGGCACCGGCCCGGCCTGGTCCGGCAAGCTGTTCCCCTTCCTCTTCATCACCATCGCCTGCGGCGCCGTGTCCGGCTTCCACGCGCTGATCTCCTCGGGCACCACGCCGAAGATGATCGAGAACGAAAAGCACGCCCGCTTCATCGGCTACGGCGGCATGCTGATGGAATCCTTCGTCGCCATCATGGCGCTGGTGGCCGCATCGACCATCGATCCGGGCGTCTACTTCGCGATGAACAGCCCGGCCGCTCTGGTCGGCACCACCGCCCAGACCGCGGCCGCCGCGGTGTCGAACCTCGGCTTCGTGATCACCCCTGAAATGCTGACCCAGATGGCCAAGGACGTGGGCGAGAACACCATCATCTCGCGCGCCGGCGGCGCCCCGACCCTGGCGGTCGGCATGGCCCACATCCTGTCGAACGTCATCGGCGGCAAGGCCATGATGGCCTTCTGGTACCACTTCGCGATCCTGTTCGAAGCCCTGTTCATCCTGACCGCGGTGGACGCGGGCACCCGCGCCGGCCGCTTCATGCTGCAGGACCTGCTGGGTGCCTTCGTGCCCTCCTTCAAGCGCACCGAGTCGCTGCCGGCCAACCTGATCGCCACCGGCCTGTGCGTGGCGGCCTGGGGCTACTTCCTGTACCAGGGCGTGGTCGATCCGCTGGGCGGCATCAACACCCTGTGGCCGCTGTTCGGCATCGCCAACCAGATGCTGGCAGGTATCGCGCTGACCCTGGGCACCGTCGTGCTGTTCAAGATGAAGCGCGGCAAATACGCCTGGGTCACCATCGTGCCGACCATCTGGCTGCTGATCTGCACCCTGACCGCCGGCTGGCAGAAGATCTTCGACCCGAACGTCAAGATCGGCTTCCTGGCCCACGCCAGCAAGTTCCAGGCAGCCCTCGACCAGGGCCAGGTGCTGGCACCGGCCAAGAGCCTCGACCAGATGAGCCGCGTGATCTTCAACGACTACGTCGACGCCACCCTGTGCGGCTTCTTCATGTTCGTGGTGGTCGCCGTGCTGTTCTACGGTATCCGTACCGCCATGAAGGCGAACAAGGAAGCCCGTCCGAGCGCCAAGGAAACCCCATACGTGCCGGTCGAACCGGCGGTCGAGGCCTAAATCATGTTCAGCACGCTCGCACAGGCCGGCAAATACCTGGGGCAAAGCATGCGCCTGATGGTCGGCCTGCCGGAATACGACACTTATGTGGCGCACATGGAGAAGACCCACCCCGGTCAGCCGGTGATGAGCTACGAGGCGTTTTTCCGCGAGCGCCAGCAGGCCAAGTACGGCAACGGCAAGAGCGGCGGCTGCTGCTGACCGACGCTCCGTGCATCAAGCAGGAAGGGACGCCCAGTGCGTCCCTTTTTACTTTGATGCACCACAAATGCAGCGAACACACGCTCCCCTATAGTCCCTTCTTGCGGGAAAATTATTTCCCTATGGATTTCCCCGACTATGCCGACATTCGAGCGTTCCAGCCTCAGCTACAAACTGACGACCATGTGCCTGCTGTCGGCGGCCAGCGCGCTGCTGATCGCCTTCGTCGCGTTCGCGCTGGCTTCGGTGGCCGAGCATCGCCGCAACGAAGCCGCCGGGTTGAATGCCCTGGCGCTGGTGCTGGCCCGCAGCAGCCAGGATGCGCTGCAGTTCAACGATCGCAAGCTGGCCGCCCAGATCCTGTCGGCGGCCCAGGAAAGGCCCGCGCTCGAGGCGGCCGTGCTGTACGACCGCAAGGGCCGCCCCTTCGCCGCATGGCGCGCCGAAGGCAGCGAGAGCGCGCCGCTGGCCACCCTGCCCGACCTGGACCAGGATGCGCTCGAAGAAGCGACGCGTGCCGCCAGCCAGCCCTGGCTGCCGAGCATGCGGGTCTACCGCCAGGTCGCACCGGACGCCAACGGCAAGCCGGCCGGCGTCATCATGGTCGAGGCCGACCAGCGCCCGGTCTGGCTGCGCCTGGCGCGCGCGATGGGCGTGATGGCGGCGGCGCTGACGAGCGGCATGCTGGTGTCGTGGATCCTGGCGCGGCGCGTACGGCGCAGCATCGCCGACCCGATCGCCAAGCTGATCAACACCGCGCAGAAGGTCGCCGCCAGCCAGAACTACACGCTGCGCATCGCGCACCAGCGCAACGACGAGCTGGGCGCGCTGATCGACAGCTTCAACAACATGCTGGCCCAGGTCGAGGGCCGCGGCCAGGCCCTCACCCACCACCGCGACGAGCTCGAACGCCAGGTCTCGGTGCGCACCGAGCAGCTGGAAAAGGCCAAGAACGCCGCCGAAGCCGCCAGCCGCGCCAAGAGCGCCTTCCTGGCCACCATGAGCCACGAGATCCGCACCCCGATGAACGGCGTGCTGGGCATGGCCGAGATGCTGCTCGGGACCGAACTCACCGAGACCCAGCGCAACTACACCCAGCTGGTCAAGCAGTCGGGCGAGCACCTGCTGGTAATCATCAACGACATCCTCGATTTCTCGAAGATCGAGGCCGGCAAGCTCACCGTTGAGTACATCAACTTCAACCTGTGGGACCTGCTGGACGACATCCACACCGTCTACACGCCGCAGGCCGAGGCCAAGGGCATCGCCATGCACTTCGATATCGCCAACGACATCCCGGTGGCGATCTGCGGCGACCCGAACCGCCTGCGCCAGATCATGGCCAACCTGCTGGGCAATGCGATCAAGTTCACCAACGAGGGGCGGATCCTGGCGCGGGTACGCATCGCCAGCGAAGACAACCAGGCGGTGATGCTGCGTTTCGAAGTGCACGACACCGGCATCGGCATTTCGCGGGAAGCCAGAACCCGCATCTTCGAAGCCTTCTCGCAGGCAGACGACTCGACCACCCGCAAGTTCGGCGGCACCGGGCTGGGCCTGGCCATCTCGAAGCAGCTGGTCGAGCTGATGGGCGGCTCCATCGGCGTCGACAACGCCCGTCCGCAAGGCTCGATCTTCTGGTTCACGGTCGCCTTCGACAAGCGCCGCGTCGACCCGGATGCGCCGGGCGACCACCAGCACACCATCGACGGCCTGCGCGTGCTGGTGGTCGACGAGAACGAGCCGAGCCGCATCGGCCTGGAGCGCCACCTGGCGGCCTGGCGCATCGAATGCGACGGCGCCGACAGTGCCGACGAAGCGCTGGAACGCCTGCAGGACGCGGCGCGCGCCGGCGCGCCCTACGACGCCGCGGTGCTCGACATGGAACTGGAACAGGCCAGCGGCCTGCTGCTGGCGGCCTCCATCAAGAGCGAGCCGGCGACCCGCGCCACGCGCCTGATCCTGCTCAGTCCCGAAAAGCTGGCGGCCGACCCGGTGCAGCGCCGCGAGGCCGGCGTCGCCTACCAGCTGATCAAGCCCGCGCGCGCCGCCGACCTGTTCGCCTGCCTGGCGACCCGTCCGCGCGGCCAGGTGGCGCCGGCGCCGCGCTTCGTGCCGCCCAACCCGCTGCACCCCGAGTCCGGCCGGCCACGCGCGCGCCGGGTGCTGCTGGCCGAGGACAACCCGGTCAACGTCGAAGTCGCGCGCGCCATGCTGGAGAGCCTGGAACTGCGCGTGGACTGCGCGCGCAACGGCGAGGAAGCGTTGAACGCGGTGCGGGCCGGCACCGGCACCGGCCCCTACGACTGCGTGCTGATGGATTGCCAGATGCCGGTGATGGACGGCTTCGCGGCCACCGCCGCGATCCGCCGCGAGGAGCGCGAGGCCGGGCGCGGCCGGGTGCTGCCCATCATCGCGATCACCGCCAACGCGCTGCAGGGCGACCGCGAAGCCTGCCTTGCCGCCGGCATGGACGACTACCTGTCGAAGCCCTTCAGCCAGCAGGAACTGGCCGCCGTGATCGGGCGCTGGATGGCGCTGCCGCTGGCCGCCACCGTGCACCACGACGACGAGCCGCCGCGCCTGCCGCGCGAATCGGTCGAGGTGATCCAGCGCGACGTCATCAACCGCAGCGCGCTGGAAAAGATTCGCATGCTGTCGCGCGAGCGCGGCGACGCCCTGGTGCAGAAGGTGATCAACGCCTACGTGGACGACACCCCGCAGCAGCTCTCGACCCTGCGCCGCGCGATCGACGGCATGGACACGGGCGACGTGCGGCGCATCGCCCATACCCTGAAATCCGCCAGCGCCAACGTCGGCGCCGAGGCCCTCGCCGCCCTGTGCAAGGAAATGGAGCACCTCGGCCGCGCCGACACCACCGAAGGCGCAGATTCCCTCCTGGTCCACATGGAACAGGAGTTCGAGGCGGTGCGCGGCTCGCTCACCGCCCTCCTTGAGAAGGAAACCTGACATGCCAGCCCCCAGCTCCAATAAATGCGCGAACCGGCGCGGAGTCGTCCTGGTTGCCGACGACGATCCGGTGATGCGCCTCCTGATGCTCGAGATGCTGGAAGGCGTCAACCTCGATGCGATCGAGGCCGAGGACGGCGTGCAGGCCGTGAAGTATGCGCACGATTACTCGCCCGACCTGATCCTGATGGACGTCGAGATGCCGCGCATGGACGGCTTTACCGCCTGCCGGGCGATCCGCGATTCGGAAAACGGCGCCACCGTGCCGATCGTGATGGTCACCGGCGGCGACGACCTCGAAGCCGTCACCAACGCCTACGAAGCCGGCGCCACCGACTTCGTCTCCAAGCCGATCAACTGGCCGATTCTCGGGCACCGCGTGCTGTACGTGCTGCGCGCCAGCGATGCCATCGTACGCCTGCGGATCGCCGACGCCCAGAACCGCGCGGTGCTGGCGGCGATCCCCGACACCTTCTTCCGCATGAACGCCGACGGCGTCTATCTCGACTATGAGCCCGGCCGGGAACACCCTGGCCGCGAACGGCGCGGCGCGCGCGAAGCCGTCCCCGCCGACGAATGCGTGGGCAAGCATGTCAGCGAGGTGCTGCCGCGCGATATCGCCGAGCGCATGCTGGAGCAGGTCGAAGTCGCGCTGCGCATCCAGCAGGTGCGTTCGGTCGAGTATGAACTGATCCGCTTCGGCCAGGCCCAGCATTTCGAGGCGCGCCTGGTCGCCACCGGCCCCAGCGAGGTGCTGGGCCTGGTGCGCGACATCAGCGAACGCAAGCGCGCCGAAGAGCAGATCCGGCGCCTGGCCTATTGCGACAGCCTGACCGGCATCCCGAACCGCCAGGCCTTCCTGGAGATGCTGGAGCGCGAGCTGCAGCGCTCGAAGATCGGCAACAAGAAGTTCGCCGTGCTGTTCATGGACCTGGATGCCTTCAAGCGCATCAACGACACGCTCGGCCACAACGTCGGCGACCAGCTGCTGCAGCAAGTCTCGGACCGCCTGCGCGAAACCATCCGCCCCAGCGACCTGCTGTCGCGCGGCGACTCGCTGCCGCGGGAATTCGAAGCGCGCCCGGACACCAACCTGGCAAGGCTGGGCGGCGACGAATTCACGATCCTGATCCCCGACCTCGACCGGGTCGAGCACGCGCTCAACGTCGCCCACCGCGTCAAGGACGCGATGCGCCGGCCCTTCATCATCGAGGGCAACGAGATCTTCGTGACCGCGTCGATCGGCATCTCGCTGTTCCCGGAAGACGGCGACGACTGCACCTCGCTGCTGAAGTTCGCCGACACCGCGATGTACCACGCCAAGAACTGCGGCAAGAACAACGCCAAGCTGTACTCGTCGTCGCTGACGATGCAGATCATGAGCCACGTGAAGCTGGAAGTCGGCCTGCGCAAGGCGCTGCAGAACGACGAGCTGTACCTGCTCTACCAGCCGCAGCTCGACGTGCGCTCATCCGAGATCGTGGGCGTCGAGGCCCTGGTGCGCTGGCGCCATCCGGAGCGCGGCGTGATCTCGCCCACCGAGTTCATCCCGCTGGCCGAGGAGACCGGCCTGATCGTCCCGATCGGCGAGTGGGTGCTGCGCACCGCCTGCAGCCAGGCCCGCGCCTGGCAGAAGCTGAGCGGGCGCCCGGTGCGCATGGCGGTGAACCTGTCGGCCAAGCAGTTCAAGGACGAAAACCTGAGCCAGATCGTGCTGTCGGCCCTGCACGATACCGGCCTCGATCCGCGCCTGCTGGAACTCGAGCTGACCGAGGGCACGCTGATGGACGACGCCAAGGCCACGCTGGCCACGCTGGAACAGCTGCGCGGCATCGGCGTCTACCTGTCGATCGACGACTTCGGCACCGGCTACTCGTCGATGAACTATCTGAAACGCTTCGACGTGCGGGCACTGAAGATCGACCGCAGCTTCATCAGCGGCCTGCCGCAGGATTCGGAAAACGCCGCGATCACGCGCGCCATCATCGCGATGGCGCATGGGCTCAAGATGGTGGTGGTGGCCGAAGGCGTCGAAACCGGCGAGCAGCTGGTGCTGCTGGAGGAATACGGCTGCGACCTGGTGCAGGGCTTCTACCTGGGCCGTCCGGCGCCGGCGGAAACCGTCACCGGGATGCTGCAGTCGCTGTGGGTGCCGATGGTGGAGAAGTAAACAGCAGCGTATGCTGCGCCGGCCCCGGCAACAACGGGGTCGGTTTCCCCCGCACCCAGTCCTCGTGCCCGCCCAGGAACCAGGGCGACAGCGGATGCCCGCTCTGCCCGCCCGGCATGTCGAACAACCCTTCCTCTTCGCGCCCCGGCGACACCGTCAGCCGCTCCGACTGGCCGAACTTCGGTCCCGCCACGCGCGGCATGTTGGCGTCGCCCGGCAGCTGGTCCGGCGGCGCACCCAGCCAGCGCTTCAGGACAGGCAGCGCCATGCTGATCGGATGCGCGATCGCCGCCGTGTTGCGCGCGCCCCAGGTGGCCCGGGCCAGCGGCGTGCCGTCCCTGGTCACGTCGCGGATGGTGCGGTCGACCGCCGCCAGCTGCAGGTCCTGCCAGCTGGCGTAGCCTTGCGGCAGCCAGGCAGCCGGGCGCTCGTCGAGCAGGCGCGCCAGCACCGCCGACCAGCGCGAGCTGGCGGCCTGCATGCTGGCCTTCGGATCGAGCTTCGCCATCTCGGCATTCGCGCCGGCGAACACCAGCTCGTACAGCGACCAGCGGAACTGCTGCGCCAGGCGGTAGCCGACCGAGCCGGTGCTGGCATGGCCATCCCAGCTTTCGGTCAGCAGGCGGCGGAATTCGGCACGCTCCGGGTGGCCGGCGACGCCACGCCCGTCGAGAGCCGCCAGTGCGCGCTCGCGCCACGCCTGCACGAACAGCGCACGATCGTCGAGCGCCGCGCGGAAGGCGGCCGGCACGTCGGTCCTGTCGCCCAGCTGGCGCACGCCCTCGCCCAGCTGGCGCGCCCGCGCGCCGAGGTCGAAGCCGCCGTCGCCCAGCACCTGCGCGCCGGGCCCGGCCAGCTGGCGGTTGTTGGCGGTCACCAGCTGGCCGCCCGGCGGATTCACCACATGCGGATAGTCGGCCGGCGCCAGCAATCCGTCCCAGGCCGGGACATCGCCGTTCGCGTCGAGCGGGAAGGAGACGGCCAGGCCGCGCGCGGCCTCGAGACGGCGCGGCAGGATGCCGGCGACGGTCCAGCCGATGTTGCCGCGGTCGTCGCCGATCAGGATGTTCTGCGCCGGGATGCCGTCGACCGCTGCCACGGCCATCGCATCGTCCAGCGTGGTCGCGGTTTCCATGCGCAGGTGCTCGAGGTTGACCGCCTGCGGTGAATGCGCAATCCAGTGGATGGCGTAGAGTTCGCCGCCGGCCTCGCGGATCGGCCCCAGGCTGGTCTCGCGCACGACCAGGCGTTCCGGCGGCTGGCCTTTGACAAGGATGGTTTCAAGGCGCTCGACCGGTGTCTCCCAGCCGGCCGGCGTCTGCACCTGGCCCGTGCGTGCGCTGTCCGTCCCCAGGCGGACCAAATCGAGGGTATCGGCATAGCTGTTGGTGAAGGCCCAGGCCACATGGCCGTTGCTGCCGACGATGACCAGCGGCGGCGCGCCCGGCAGGCTCACGCCCACCACGCGCCGCTGTCCGCCTTTGGCATCCGGGAAGCGCAGCGCCAGCCGGTACCAGGTGTTCGGCAGCTGCAGGCCGAGGTGCATGTCGTCCGACACGATCGCCGACCCGCTGGCGGTGCGCGTGCCGGCCACCGCGTAGTTGTTGCTGCCGACCGCATCGGTGAAATCGATGCCGGCCACCTGGCGCGCCGGCAGCGCGTCCCTGCCGTTCCACCACGCGGGCGGTGCCGCAGGCACGGCAGCGGCAGCCACGTCGATGGCGGGCGCGTCGAGCGGCGCATCCCAGCGGCTGGCTTCGGGCATCAGGAAGGCGCGCTGCTCTAGCGTGGTGTGGCGGGCCAGCCAGCCGCGCGCCAGGTCGCGTGCTTCCTGGTTGCCCTGCAGGTCGATGTACATGGCCCACACCACCAGCAGGGAATCGGCCGCGGTCCAGGGGCGCGGCCTGGCGCCGGTCAGCGCGTATTCGAATGGCCGTGCGCCGAGCGCGTTCAGGCCGTCGTTGACGCCGGCGGCGTAGCGCTCGACGAAGCGGCGCTGGTCCGGGCCCAGGCGCGCCAGCGCCTCGACCGCACGGGCGCGGAAGCGGTGCAGGCGGTGCGCGCGGTCGAGCGGCAGCGCCTTCGGCCCAAACAGCTCGGCCAGTTCGCCGGCGGCGCTGCGGCGCAGCAGGTCCATCTGGAAGAAGCGCTCCTGGGCGTGCACATAGCCGGTCGCATAGGCCAGGTCGAGACGGTGCGCGCCGCTGATGGTGGGCACGCCGTTGGCGTCGCGCGTGACGGTGACGGCGCCGGCCAGCTGCGGCGACGTGACCTTGCCGTCGAGCTGCGCCAAGCTGGCGCGCAGGAACAGCCAGGCCCCCAGCACGGCCAGCAATACCAGGGCCAGGATCAGCAGCAGCGTACGCCGTCCCCAGATCAGCCATGCCCGTCGCGCCATCGTCGTCTCCATCAGGGAAAACGCGCATCTTGCCAGAAATCCTCCAGCTCAGCGAGTCCGCGCGGCGCAGCGGAACCCGGCCTCACGCGTACGATTGCGCGAATCCGCGCACGTCCGGCCCGCCTGCGCTATGCTTGACCCAAGGCGCATAGCGCCGTCGACCTGGAGGCCATATGTCCTTCCTTTCACACCGCATGCCATCCCCTGCCGCCGCCGCTGCCGTTGCCGCTAAGCTGCTTTGCCTCGCGCTGGCGACGAGCGCCTGCAGCACGCCGCAGGAACGCGCTGCGCAAAAGCAGGCCGAGATGGCCAAACTGATGCAAATCTATGGTCCCGCCTGCTCGCGGCTGGGCTATGCCGCCGATTCCGATCCCTGGCGCAGCTGCATCCTGAGCCTCAGCACGAAAGACGACCTGCAGCGCTATGGGCCGGGCCCGGGCTGGGGTCCGGGTTACTGGGGAGGCGGCTACTGGGGTCACCGCCGCTGGTGACTGCCTCGATGCCTGACAGGCGCCTCGCGCATTCGGCCTTGGTGACGGCGCTGCGCCGCGCCAGCAGGCGTTCGAGCACGCGCTGGGTGTGCCGCACCAGCTCCGGATAGCGCGCATCCGGCGGATGCAGACTGAAGCGTACCAGCGGCGAGTCGGCCAGCATCGCGGCGGTAGCGTCGGCGACCTTCGGCGACAGCCAGCGGCCGCTGCGGTTGCGCGCCGCGTACACCATCGACGGCGATTTGATCACGGGACCGCCGCGCAGGCAGTGGAAATGGCTGAACGTGGTCGTGTAGGCGAACGGCGATTCGCGCAGCGCCTGCCAGGCGCCCTCGCCCAGCAGCCAGGCCGGCGGGATGAAGCCGGACGGGCTCCAGCCGCGCGCGCCGAACCATTCAAGGCCGAGCTCGAGCCGGCGCCGTGCTTCCTCCAGGCTGAGGGCTGCGAACTCGCCCTCGCGCCGCGTGTACACGTTGCGCAGGAAGCGCGCGCGCAGGCCGCCGCCGTTCGCTTCGGTGTCGAGGTGACTGTAGCCGTGCAGCGCCAGTTCGTCGCCGCGTGCCAGGGCGGCGTCGAGGCCCGCCTCCATCGCCGCCGAGCGCTCCGGACGGAAGTGATAGTGCGGCACCACCAGCCAGGTCAGCGGAATGTCGGCCACCGCGCGGATCGCCTGCACCAGGCGCAGGCAGTCGGGCCAGGTGGCCGGCGCGACGTCGTGGATCGACACGCACAGCATGGGTGGGCAGGCAAGGGGCTCAGTCGGTGACACAGATGCCCTCCGGTGCACGCGGCATGGACTGGTAGCCGCCCAGCAGGATGTCGTAGCGGCTCAGCACCTGCGGCAGGATCTCGTTCCAGTCGTAACGCTCGGCGGCCTTGCGACGCGCCGCTTCGCCCATCCGTGCCATGTCGCGGTAGTAGATCGCCTCGATCGCGCCGGCCAGGCTGTCGACATTGTTCGGCTCGGCGAGGATGCCGGTCTCGCGGTCGACCAGCTCGGCCACGCCGCCGCCGTTGGTGCCGACGATCGGCAGGCCGCAGGCCATGGCTTCCAGCACGATCAGGCCGAAGGTCTCGCAATCGCCGGGATGCACCAGCACGTCGCAGCTGGCCAGCAGGCGCGCGAGCTGGCGCTGGTCGCGCTCGAAGGGCACGACGGTGACGTTGGGCACGCGCGGCAGCTCTGCGCCGACGCCGCCTCCGCCGACCAGGATCAGGTGGTAGCGCTCGCCCAGCTTGCGCACCGCCTCGACCAGCACGTGCAGCTTCTTCTCGGCGGTGAAGCGGCCGGCGTAGACCAGCAGGCGGGTATCGGGGTCGAGGCCGAGATGCTCGCGCAGGGTCTCGTCGCCACGGCCCGGATGGAAGATGCGCGAATCGATGCCCAGCGGCTGGTGCACGGCGCCGCGCACACCCATCTCCTCGAGCTGCTCGACCATCACGCGGCTGGGCGCCAGCACCAGGTCGAACTGGCGGTACAGGTTGGCAAGGTAGTGGCAGGTACCGCGCGCGATCCAGCGGCCCAGGCGCGGCTGCACCAGGCGCGGCAGGTCGGAATGGTAGAAGGCGACGGCGGGTATCTTGTAGCGCTTGCGCATGCGCAGCGCGGCCCAGGCGCAGTGGCCGGCGTCGCCCGCCTCGACCAGGTCCGGGCTTGCCGCTTCCAGCAGGCGCACCGGACCGGACACCGACAGCGGCATGCGGTAGCCATGGAAGCCGGGCAGCCCGGCGGCGGGAATGCGGACCAGGGCCGGCACCGCATCGTCGCAGGTTTCGACATTCGGGCTGAGGATGGTGTGCTGAACATGGCTGCGGCGTGCCAGCCATTGCGCCTTGGCATTCAGGTAGGTGCTGACGCCGCCGCCTTCGGCCGCGTAAAACATCGTGATGTCGACAAGGTGCATGCTCGATTCCGGTCAAACTGCGGTCAAATGAGGCCAACGATAGCAGCGGACCCAGTATGCAGTTTGCGTACCGTCAACCGTGAACCGCTACCTCAAGGAATTCCGCAGCCTCATCCGGTGGCAGGCGGACCCTTGCGGGAGGCCCATTATGCACTTCGCCTGTCGAGCATGGCGCGCGCAATCGTGCCCGCGTCCACGTACTCCAGTTCGCCCCCGACGGGGACGCCGCGCGCGAGGCGGCTGACCTTCAGTCCGCGCGCCTTCAGCATCTCGCTGATGTAGTGGGCGGTGGCCTCGCCCTCGTTGGTGAAATTGGTGGCCAGCACGACCTCGCCCACGATGCCGTCGGCGGCACGGTTGACCAGCTTTTCGAGGTGCAGGTCGCGCGGGCCGATGCCGTCCAGCGGCGACAGCCGGCCCATCAGCACGAAGTACAGGCCCTTGAAGGTCAGGGTCTGCTCGATCATCAGCTGGTCGGCCGGGGTCTCGACCACGCACAGCAGCGCATGGTCGCGCTCGGGGTCCGAGCACAGCTCGCAGACCTCGAGTTCGGAAAAGGTATTGCACATGGCGCAGTGGTGCACCGCCTCGACCGCCTGGTAGAGGGCGCGCGACAGCATGGCGGCGCCTTCGCGGTCGTGCTGCAGCAGGTGGAAGGCCATGCGCTGTGCCGACTTCGGACCGACGCCCGGCAGGCGGCGCAAGGCCTCGGTCAGGAAGTCGAGCGATTTGGACATGCTTCGATCGTGTCGATCAGAACGGCATCTTGAAGCCGGGCGGAATCGGCAGGCCGGCGGTCAGTCCGCTCATCTTTTCCTGGGTGGTGGCTTCGGCCTTGCGGATCGCATCGTTGAAGGCAGCGGCGACCAGGTCTTCCAGCATGTCGCGGTCGTCGCCCAGCAGCGACGGGTCGATCGTGACGCGCTTGACGTCGTTCTTGCAGGTCATGACCACCTTGACCAGGCCGGCCCCCGACTGGCCTTCGACTTCGATCAGCGCCAGCTGCTCCTGGGCCTTCTTCATGTTGTCCTGCATGGACTGGACCTGCTTCATCATGCCTGCGAGCTGGTTTTTCATCATGGTGGTGTTCTCCAAAAAAGTCGGTGAGACTGAAAAATGTCAGGTGCCGATCGGACGTACCGAACCGGGCACCACGAAGGCGTCGAAGGTCTGCTCCAGCGCCTGGATGAAGGGATCGGCGGCGACCGTTTCCTCGGCTTCGCGCTGCAGCTGTTCGCGGCGCGCCCTGGCTTCGGCGCTGGCGGTGTACCAGACCGGCCCGATCTCGGTGTCGATGTTCACGCGCACCGCCGGGAAGCGTTCCTGCAGGGCCGCGCACAGCTTTTCGCTGTTGCCGCTGGCGCGCAGGGTATCGACCGGCACGCGCAGGCGGAAGGTCGCGGACGACCCGTCCGAAGTGCAGCCGACCAGCTCGGTCTGGAAGGCCAGCTGCTGGGCCACGCCGCGCAGCGGCAGCGAGGCGGCCAGCGCCGGCCAGTTGCCGTCCCAGCCGATCGCCGGGACCGGCGTGACCACGTAGGCATGCGTCGGCGCGCTCGGTGCCGCCGCGCGTGCGGCCGGCGGCGCGCTCACGGTGGCCGGCGCCTCGGCGGCAACGGCCGTGTCGTCGGAAAATTCGGTCACCCAGGATGGCGGCTCGTCGTCGGCCACGGCCTGTCCGTAGCCCTGGTCCTGGGCCTGAGCCTGGGCCGGTGCCTGGCGCATTGCCGGCTGCGGCTGGGCCGCGGATTGTGGCTGCGGGCGCGCGGCCGGCTGGTCCCAGGGCGCCGGTGCGGACGGGCGCGCAGCGGCGCCGGCGGCCGATGCTGCGCTGGCTGCCGGGCCGCGTGCGGGTGCCGCCGGCGCAGGTGTCTGGACCGGGGCAGGCGCCGGCTCGGCCGGCTGAGCAGCCGGCGCCTCGGGCGCTGCCGGGCGCGGCCTGCCGCCGCCGGCGCCCATGCGCGAGGCGGCGCGCGCCGCTTCCAGCGCGGCATTGATGGCGGCGCGGGCCGGACTCAGGGCCGCGCCGCCGGAGGGCTGGGCTGCCGGTGCGTGCTGTGCGGCCGGCGCCGGCTGTGCTGCCGGCGCATGCTGGGCCGCCGGCGCTTGCGGCGCGGCTGGTGCTGGTGCAGCGGCAGCGGGGCGTGCCGCCGCGGCTGCCGACGCAGCAGCCGCAGCCGGACGCGCGGCCTGGCCCTGCGGCAGCGGACGCGCGATCGTGGCGGGTGCGGGCGCTGCGGCGCCCTGCTCGGCCCCGCCCTGCCCCGGGCGGAAAGCCAGCATGCGCAGCAGCGTCATGGTGAAGCCCGCGTACTCGTCCGGCGCCAGGCCGATCTCGTTACGGCCGTGCACCGCGATCTGGTAATACAGCTGCACTTCCTGCGGATCGAACACGGTCGCCAGGCGCTGGATGTCGGCCAGTTCCGGCAGGTCTTCCGGCACCGCGGCCGGCACGGTCTGGGCCAGGGCGATGCGGTGCAGCAGCGTGCCGAGATCCTGCAGCGCGCCGTTGTAGGACAGGCTGCGGCTGGCCATCTCGTCGGCCACCGCCATCAGGTCGGCGCCGTCCTGGCGCGCCAGCGCATCGAGCAGGCGCACCAGGTAGGACTGGTCGAGCGCGCCCAGCATGCCCTGCACGGCGTCGAGCGTGACGGCGCCGGCGGCATAGGCGATCGCCTGGTCGGTCAACGACAGCGCGTCGCGCATCGAGCCGTGGGCGCCTTGCGCCAGCAGGCGCAGGGCCGGCTGCTCGAAGCTCACGCCTTCCTGGCCCAGGATGTTTTCCAGGTGGCCGACGATGTGACCCGGCGGCATCTGCTTCAGGTTGAACTGCAGGCAGCGCGACAGCACCGTCACCGGGATCTTTTGCGGATCGGTGGTCGCGAGGATGAATTTCACGTGCTCGGGCGGTTCCTCGAGCGTCTTCAGCATGGCGTTGAAGGCGTGGTTGGTGAGCATGTGCACCTCGTCGATCATGTAGACCTTGAAGCGCGCATTGCTCGGCGCGTACACCGCCTGCTCCAGCAACTGGGCCATCTCGTCGACGCCGCGGTTGGAGGCCGCGTCCATCTCGACGTAGTCGACGAAGCGGCCCGCATCGATCGCGCGGCAGGGTTCGCACACGCCGCAGGGCTCGGCCGTGATTGAGCCCTGCCCGTCCGGGCCGACGCAGTTGAGCGACTTGGCCAGGATGCGCGACAGCGTCGTCTTGCCCACCCCGCGGGTGCCGGTGAACAGGTAGGCGTGGTGCAGCCGTCCGGTACGCAGCGCATGGGTCAGGGCACGGACCACGTGCTCCTGGCCGACCAGCGTTTCGAAGTTCCGGGGACGGTATTTGCGGGCGAGGACTTGATAGGACATACCGGAATTTTACCGTAGACCGGGCCTGACGAGCCAATAATCGACGCCTCCGGAAAATTCCCCTACACTGATGTTTTTATTTCAATACGGAAAATATGAAAACGCTTGCCGCGCCTTTGCTCGCCTCAATGCCGCTGTTCTCGCTCATGCTGTCCGTCCACGCCCATGCCGCCGAGCGCGAGTGGGTGCCTTACCGGAAACTGGTCGAAACCGTCAAGGCGGACAAGTTCTACGCCCTGCCGGCCGGCGAGCGCGACAAGGTCATTCTCTATGCCCGCCTGATCCCGGTGAACAAGGCCATCGCACCGGGCGACGTGAAGCTGACCGTGGTGGACGGTGCCAGCCGCACGCCCCTGCCGCTCGACGCCGCCGGCCGCATGCGCGTCAATCCCAACCAGCAATGGCTGGCAAACGACGCAAAAATCTGGACCAGCCTGCCAAGCGGCGAAAAATCGGGCATCAGCTTCGACATCGGCGCCGTGCTGCCGGACACCACGCAGTGGCAGTACGCGAGCGTGATGGGCGCCGTCCCGCAGTCCAATGCGGCGATCGGCAAGGTGGCCGGCGCCCTCAGCATGTTCGTGCCGACGATGAAGTCGGTGATCTTCAAGTTCGACAAGCCGGCCCAGATCAGCATCAAGGCGAAGGACGGCGAACGCCGCTATGCCACCGATGCCAGGCACCAGCTGCGGCTGAAGTTCGAGAAGGACCTGCTGAAGGAGAACCCGGTCGTGGCGCTGTCGGAGCGGCCGTTCGAGGCGGAAATCGATTCGGAGTAAATCGAGACGCGGAAACGAAAACAGCTGCCGGGGCAGCTGTCGTTCTGAATGAGGAGGCGAGCCTGATCTGCGGCACTTGCGGTGAACGGCTTTGGCTGCTTCGTTCCCGACCTGACCAGGTAAACCATGCCGCAATGCGCAGGGGCCCGCCAGCGATCATTATAACCGAGCATGCGCCCCGCGGCAAACCGCCATCGCCGCCTGCCCAAAAACCCGCCAACATATATATAGTGCATATGCGCGGCGGGTCTACCCTCAGATCCCCAGCTGCTGCCAGATGTCGTCCACGCGCGCCTTTACTTCGGGGGCCATGACAATGGGCGTGCCCCACTCGCGGTTGGTCTCGCCCGGCCACTTGTTGGTGGCGTCGATGCCCATCTTGCTGCCGAGGCCGCTAATGGGCGATGCGAAGTCGAGGTAGTCGATCGGGGTGTTGTCGACCAGGACCGTGTCGCGGGTCGGATCGACGCGGGTCGTGATGGCCCAGATCACTTCCTTCCAGTCGCGCACATTGACGTCCTCGTCGACGACGACGATGAACTTGGTATACATGAACTGGCGCAGGAAGCTCCACACCCCCATCATCACGCGCTTGGCGTGGCCGGCATACTGCTTCTTCATCTGCACCACCGCCATCCGGTAGCTGCAGCCTTCCGGCGGCAGGTAGAAGTCGGTGATCTCGCTGAACTGCTTCTGCAGCAGCGGAATGAAGACCTCGTTCAAGGCCACGCCCAGCACGGCCGGCTCGTCCGGCGGTTTGCCGGTATAGGTCGAGTGGTAAATCGGGTCGCGCCGCATGGTGATGCGGTCGATGGTGAAGACCGGGAACCAGTCCTGCTCGTTGTAATAGCCGGTGTGGTCGCCGTAAGGACCTTCCAGCGCGTGCTCGAAGCCGGACGGGTGCTTCTCATCGGGATAGATATGACCTTCCAGCACGATCTCGGCGGCGGCCGGCACCCGCAGCTCGCTGCCGATGGCTTTGGTCAGCACGGTGCGCTGGCCGCGCAGCAGGCCGGCGAACTGGTATTCGGACAGCGTGTCCGGCACCGGCGTCACCGCACCCAGGATGGTGGCCGGGTCGGCGCCCAGCGCCACCGCCACCGGATAGGGTTTGCCGGGGTTGGCGATGCAATGCTCGCGGAAGTCGAGCGCGCCGCCGCGGTGCGCCAGCCAGCGCATGATGACCTTGTTCGGCCCCAGGACCTGCTGGCGGTAGATGCCCAGGTTCTGCCGCTTCTTGTGCGGCCCCTTGGTGATGACCAGGCCCCAGGTGATCAGGGGCGCGATGTCGCCGGGCCAGCAATGCTGGATCGGCAGGCGGCCGAGGTCGACGTCCTGCCCCTCCCACACGATCTCCTGGCAGGGCGCGCCCTTCACCTCCTTCGGCGACATGTCCCAGACCGCCTTCACGAGCGAGCCCAGGTCCATGATGTCGCGGAAGCCCTTGGGCGGCTCCGGCTCCTTCAGACGCGCCAGCACGTGCCCGATCTTCCTGAGCTCGCCGATGTCGTCGGCGCCCATGCCCAGAGCGACCCGGCGCGGCGTACCGAACAGGTTGCCGAGCACGGGAACTTTATATCCGGTCGGGTTATCAAACAGAAGAGCTGGCCCACCGGCCCGCAGAGTTCGGTCACAGATCTCGGTCATCTCGAGGTTCGGCGATACCGGCATCGAGATATGCTTTAATTCGCCAATTTCTTGCAACTTAGCAATAAAATCTCGTAAATCTGAATAGTTCATCTAGTTTTTAATTCTTTTTTACATCTTTTGAGCAAATCTAACAATCGGCGGCAAGTGGTTGATTTGCCAAAGAATTGATGAGTTAGCAAACAAAAGTTAGATTTAAAAGTAATAACGCACGATTGAGCTAGTATTGACTTGATATAAACCAGCTTCTACAATCCGGCTACCAAGTGAGACAGGCCCGTCCAGGACGTGATTTTAGCCGGTCTCCTTCATACACGGGGTCGGGGCCCCAACGACATTTTAGGAGTGTTTTCACTGGGCGTCTGCCCAACCAACCCCGAGACAGTTGTTAGCCACTGGGCACCTCCACTGCAGCGCTGCCCAGCTGTAGCAAGCAATGACGGCGTTCCTCGACCGCAAAGGTGATCAACACCGCGGCGACGGACGGTTTTCTGATGCACGGCATTAGGTACCCAAAAAAAGCAGCGCTCTGGCGCCGCATGGGGACGCTTTTTCCGCGACAAAGGAGAGACGATGATTCATCGATTCATCGGTACGAGCACAAAGCTTGTCCAACAGATGGCCAGCCAGCCAGTCACGTGGTCTTCCGTGGCAAAAACGGTACGCGGTCTCCTCACGACCGCACAACATACCCTGACCGTATTCGGTCTATCCGCAGTAGCAATGCTTGCCCTGCTGTACAACCGCCCCGATCTGGCAAAACGGGTGTCGGACTTCCTGAGCCCGCAACAAAGCGTCCAGGTTGCCGCCGCTGCCCCGGTCCAGGCCCAGCTGGCCGCCAAGGGCGACGAGGCCGTCGAAGTTGCCAACAGCGACGACAAGCACACGGCGCGTTCCTCGCGCCAGCAGAAGTACGTGACCGAGTGGCTGTCGCGCCGCTACCGGGTCGCCGGTGACGCCGCCAACATGTTCGTTGCCACCGCCTACAGCACCGCGCACGAGATCAAGCTCGACCCGCTGCTGATCCTGGCCGTGATGGCGATCGAATCCGGTCTGAATCCCTTCGCGGAAAGCCCGGTGGGCGCGCAGGGCCTGATGCAGGTCATGTCCAAGGTCCACAGCGACAAGTTCCAGGAAGTCGGCGGCTCGAAGGCTGCCCTCAACCCGGTCGCCAACATCCGTGTCGGCGCCCAGATCCTGAAAGACTACGTGACCCGCACCGGTTCCGTCGAGGGCGGCCTGAAGACCTATGTCGGCGCCGGCGCGTCCGACGACGATTCCGGCTACGGCAACAAGGTCCTGGCCGAGTACCGCCGCCTGAAGCAGGTCGCAAGCGGCAAGAACGTGCCGATCTTCACCCCGCCGTCCACCCCTGCCCCGCAACTGGTGCAGAAGTCCGCACCGGCACCGCAAAAGGCCGACGCTCCCACCGTCGAGGCTGCCCAAGGCGCAAGCCAGAGCGGCGAAACCGTCGCCGGGCTGTAAGCACGCCCTACTGGTTCCTGGTCGAAGGCCACTGTTGGCGAGAGCCGCGGTGGCCTTCTTTTTTAGAAACACAGATGCAAGCGGCCAGGCCGACTCTCACGTGATGTTGGCGCCGGCGATCCGGCCATGACCATTCGCATCCGCTTCGATTCCCCAGGCGCTCGTCGCCCTGTGAAGCAGTGCGAGTTCGGCATGGGCAAAACTGTCGTCTGCGTATGCCAGTTGCCACATGGCCTTCCATAAACGCAGCCTCAGGTCCGGCCGCACGATCTCCGCCAGGCACTGGTCGATGATCCCGGCATCCACGCTGGCGAGACCGTCGGCCGTGCCTGGAAGATCAGCAGTCAACGCCTGAAGGACCTGATCGAACATGGCTTCGTCGATTCCAGCATGGTCGAGTATGCCCAGTCGGTAAGTTGCCGAGATCTCGGGCGGCGATCCCCCGCCGTCACTGATGACGGTCAGAGCAAGCAATCGGGAAACAGCTTCTGGACTATCAGGCGGGTAGGCACGCATGGTTTTTCCTTACGGTTGAGAGCACTGGAATTCGGCAGTCCCAGTGTACCGCGCATGCCGCCACGATCCTGTCGCACTCGCCCACCGCCATGAAAAAAGCCGCCCCGGTTTCCCGGAGCGGCTTCTCGCTAATATATATACGTAGGAGGCCGTTTCAGCGCTTGGCGTCGGCCGCCGCCTCGTCCGGGCGCAGCTTGCCGGCCAGGCGGTCCAGCACGCCGTTGACGTACTTGTGGCCGTCGATGCCGCCGAAAGACTTGGTCAGCTCGACCGCTTCGTTGATCACGACGCGGTACGGGATCTCGATCTTGTTCTTCAGTTCCCAGGCGCCCATCAGCAGCACCGCGTGCTCGATCGGCGAGATTTCGGCGATCGGGCGGTCGACGGTCGGCGCGATGGTTTCGCGCAGTTCGACCGACTGCGCGATCGCGCCGTTCAGCAGCTCGGTGAAGTACTCGCTGTCGGCCTTGTCGAAGCCGTGGGCGCCGCGGATGTTCTTGGCAACCGTCGAAGCGGGCTCATTGTTCAGCAGCCACTGGTACAGGCCCTGCAGCGCGAACTCGCGCGCGCGGTGACGCGGCGTGCGGTTCTTGTTCGGGTTGGCGTGCGTGCTATTGTCAGTCATGTTTATACCTTGGTACTTTTACTCTTCTTCAGCCTGCAGCTCGTCGAGGCCGAGCAGCAGGTTGGCCATCTCGACCGCGACGCGGGCGGCGTCGGTGCCCTTCTCGGCCATGCGTGCCTCGGCCTGCTCGTCGTTCTCGGTGGTCAGCACGGCGTTGGCGATCGGCATGCCGTAGTCCAGGCCCACGCGGGTGATGCCGGCGCCCGACTCGTTCGAAACCAGCTCGAAGTGGTAGGTTTCGCCGCGGATCACGGCGCCCAGGGCGACCAGCGCGTCGAACTGCTGGGTTTCGGCCATTTTCTGCAGGGCCAGCGGGATTTCCAGCGCGCCCGGCACGGTCACGTGCAGGATGTCCTCGTCCGCCACGCCCAGGTGCTTCAGCTCCGCCAGGCAGGCCGACAGCAGGCCGTGGCCGACGTCGGCATTGAATCGTGCCTGCACGATCCCGATGCGCAGGCCTTCACCCTGCATGTTGCTTTCAAAAGTTCCTACCGTCATGGCTGCCTCTTTTTCTGTTTACTGTGATTGAATAATTGAATGGTATCGCGTTTGG
>Ga0265798_10000504_pt1 | contig 65124 bp, 70 predicted proteins | sample P3T30metagenome_FD_192430 | JGI IMG/M metagenome (GOLD analysis project Ga0265798, IMG submission 192430) | Plant litter microbial communities from East Loma Ridge, Irvine, California - P3 T30 | ecosystem: Environmental > Terrestrial > Plant litter > Unclassified | place: USA: California... | reverse complement strand
GTTACGCGGTCGAACTCGCTGGCCCCGCCGCCCGTGGTGGCGATAGCGTTGGCAAATTCTTTGAGCGATTTAGCTGATTGCTGCGCACTGATACCCACCGCGCGCAGGCGAATGTCACCGGCCACCGCTTGCTCGAAACCGATGCCGGGTGCCTTGGCTATTACTTCCAGCACTTTTAGGCGGTCGCCGGCCTGCTGGGCGGCGAGCTGCAACCCAGCCAGGCCCGTGATGCCCTGCTTACCTAGGTCGGCCGCCGTGATGGCTTCTACGCCTTTTTTCAGGCTTTCCATCTTGGCGCTGGCCGCCACGGCTGCCGTGCCGAGGGCAGCCAGCGGTAGGCTCACGTAGGTGCTCAGGCTGGTGCCGACATCCTTCATGGCCTCGCCCGCCTGCCGCAGCCCTTTCAGGTCTTTATTGGCCTGAGCCATGGCAGCCCTGAACGCCGAAATTTCGGCGCCCAGGACTACGGAAACGGAAGCAAGGATATCAGACATAGAAACTTATAGGATAGCAGCGTCACGGGCATCTAACTCAGCCCACAGGTCGTTCACTTCTTCGGCCGTAGTGGGCGCGGTGCTGACGGGCACCGCATCACTGGGCAGGGGCAGGTACTCGTAGGGCGTTTCGCCCCGGGTACCTGGTGGCCGTAGCCCGTTTTTTACTTCTAATGCAATCAGTCGGGCCCGCTGCCAGGCGGCTACCTCCCGGCGGTGGTAGCCACGGCATTTTTGGTCAAACTCCGCGAGCGTTAGGCTCCAGAACTTCTTGGGGCTTAGTTCTAGCTCGCCGAGGCCGAAGTCGAGGTGTTGCTGCCATTCGAGTTCGGGGCTTGCAAGGCTTCGCTCTTGGCGGCTACCTGCTTGCTCAGGGCCGCCAGCAGAGGGTTTACCGTGAGGGTGGCGTCGGCAATCGCTTGGCCTACTAGCTCGGCCTCAGCTGGCAGCATGTCCTGCATCACGTCGGTGGCATCGTCCTGACTGAATGCGGGTAGGCCCGCATAGCGGCGCACAGCTACCGTCAGCAGGCTAGTAAGCGCTTCGAGATAGTCATCGGCGAGCAGCTGGCCGAACTCGCTAGGTGCTTTGCCCGTGAGCTTGCTCCAATCGCGCATCACCTTCAAGTCAAACTTGACGGGGTGCTGGGTGCCGGCAACAGTAAGTAGTACTTCGCCGCTGGCCGTGTTGGGGGTGTCGGTTGCTAGTTTCATTTGGCAGAAAAAAAGAGTGAGAAATGGAATGGCTTTCGCCCAAAAAGCCCGCATTTGCGGGTTAGGGTTTTGTTACTTATATTTGTTTATGAGTGATTTACAAACCAGAACATGCAAGGCTTGTCTTGAAAATCTGCCAGCATCAGCATTCAAGCCCAAGAACGTTACTTGCCGCTATTGCCTGCGCTCCAAGTACTATAAAAAACTTAAAACACAACGCCCAGAATCTTACATGTGGATTAAGGCTAAGGCCAGGGCTGCAACAGCAGGAATGCCCTTTGATATTGAGCTGAGCGATATAGTTATTCCGACACATTGCCCTTATCTGGGCATAGAGCTTAAGGTGTCCATGTCAGGAGAGCGATACAGTAGTGGCAAGCCAGACAGCCCTAGCTTAGACCGCATTGACTCTTCTAAGGGTTATGTAAAAGGTAATGTTGAGGTGATTTCTTTCAGGGCAAATTCTATAAAAAGCAACCTCTCTCTCGCTCAAGTGAAGCGTTTTTTTGAGTATGCACTTAAGACTATGAGCTGATTTCTCAAAAAGCCCACCGGCAGTACCGGCGGGTTTTCTGAAGAAACCTAGCGGATAGTTTAGGCGCCTGGCGCAGCAGGCACTACTTTGCGCAGCGGGCCGGTGCCCGTAAAGCCGACTGAAGCGGTGGCGTTGTCCTTGTTGGCGCCTGCGAAGCCGTTTTTATTAATCCATACCGTGCCTTCATAGACTGGTGCGTTGGCTTGCTGGCCCAGCTGGTAGCGCAGCTTCATCTTGGTGCCAGCCAACTGCAGGTCGAGCAGGTTTTCAGCCGTCACGTTGGCGTCGGCATCGGCGCCAGTGGCCACGCGCTGCGTCATTTCGCCACCAGCCGTCCAGCTGATTTGACCGGGCTCCGAAGCAGCGAAATCGCCCGCATCGTCCTCTTCCGTTTGGCAGTCGGTAGTCAGCTCGGCCGTGGTCACGTCCAAGTTTAAGCTATTGGCGCAGAGCACCCGCTTGAAGGTGTCCGAGCCAGGAGCTACCTCCACATAGAGCCCCACCTTGGAGCCCTTAATTACTGTTAAAGACATAGAATTTTTGCAGAAAAAAGGTGAGAAAGTATTAGGGCAATTCGACGCGGTAGTCCAGACTGCGGAATAGGCAGATAGCCCGCTCGTCGTGGTGGTCGTGCTGATTATCCGGCTCCAGGTACACGCCTGGCTCCGGCTCGGCGTAGTCCAACTCCGCTTTGATGGCGGCCGTGATGGCGGCCAGCGTGGCGTAGTCGGTAGTGTCTTTTGAAAAGAGGCTGAGCTGCAGCCGGGCCACGTCACCTAGGCGACAGAGCGCCGAGCTACCAGCCTCGGGCACGCGGCTGATGAGCTGGAAGCAGACATAAGGCCGAGGCGTACCCTGGGGCGCTACCACGGGGTAGATGCGGTGCTGCAAACCCTTCACCGGGTCCACGTAGTCGAGCAGGGCCGCTACGGCCGGGGCTTGGCTGAGCAGCGAGTAAAGGAGCTGGCCGGGTTCCACTACTTAAAAACTGATTTAAAAGCGTCTGCGATAATGTTTTTGCACTCGTCTTTAATAATGCCAATGGCCTCGTCTTTCTTGGCGTCGAAGGCTGGCCGCATGTAGGGCTTAGCAGCAGCGCCAGGGTGCTGCACCTCTTCCACGAACACGTTGCCGCGCAGGTGCAGCTTGCCCTCGGCCGCCTTCGCGCGAATAATGTGCGGGGCGGTGCCATACTCCACTAGGTGGCCCGCGTAGCCCTTGAAGCGCCCGCCGCGCCGGGGGCCGACGTACACCTGCTCGCCTTTACCACGGCCGCGACCGGGAATGGTGCCAATGCTTTTTTCTAGGTCGCCGTCTTCCTTAGAAACTCGATTCTTGGCCTCGGCAATGATGGGCTTGGCTGCTTTGTTGAGGATGCCCCGCACTACTTTGTTGCTGAGCTTCTTATCGCCCGCTAGCCCGTCGAGCACTTGACCTAGCTCCTCGATACCGACAAAGGATAAGTTTTTAGCCACGGGAATAAGTAGTTAGCAGCAGGCCAGCGCGCCGGCCGATTTCTTGAATAGCGGTAATCTGATAGGTGCGGCCCTCGCACACGAACTGCCAGGTTGTGGCCACGTCAGCCCGATAGCGAATCTGCCAGGTGACGACCTGCTGGGCGGTTTGCTGCTGAGCTAGAAATGCCTCGGTACCGGTGCCCGGCTTCTGCTCGCCGTACACTGTGGCCACGTCTTCGAAGGAAGCCGGGGCGGGTGCGCCGAAAGCGTCCTGCCCTACGGCAGTGGGCTTTTGCAGCAGCAGCTTGCGGTCGAACTTGCCGAAATTCATTTTTTGAAGTGGCTCTTAATGCATTGCCAAGCAGCCCAGCAATAGACTTTCCAGCGAGTCACTTTGAACTCAATTGTTACCGAAGTAGGCGTTTTACTGAGTTGGGTGACATATTTCACGCCCCAAACGCCGGTGCTATATAACTTTTTAGGATACAGGTTCATAGCGTAGGCACTCGGACTAGGTTCATCAGCATTTTGGCCGTCTGCGGTACTTCGGTCACGTTCAGCCCCACCGCTACCGAGCCACGGTTCTCGTACCAGTGGCCCAGCACCAGGCGCAGCCATTGACTAGCCGCCTTCTGCTCTTTCTCGTTGAGCACGGCCGGGTCGACGTAGCCCAGGAACTTGGTAGTAGGCGGCTCGGTAGTCGGGTCGAGTACTGTCACAAGCGCCGGCTCACCCTCGACGGGCCACCGACGCTTGCTCTCGATTTCGAAGGCTGCCTGCACCGAATCGACGTAGGCCTGCAGCAGCTCATCCTCACTGGTATCGGTGAGGTCAAGCTTCAGGTGGGCTTTGGCGTCGGCTAGGGTCAGCATGACGGGCGGTTATTCGGCCTTGTGATTATAAGATGGGTCGATAGCCGCCACAAAAGCGCACTTAATTTCTTCGGGCGCCTCAGCGAACGAAGGCATCAGGTCTACCCCGTCGACGTCCTGCGCTACTGCCTTGAAGCGGCCATAAGCGGCTTCGGCTGCCTTCAGCTGAGGCTCCGTAGGGGTAGCAAACTTGCTGGGCTCGCCATCAGCCGAGGCTTCTACCGCAAAGCCCTCCTTAATCAGCTCGGTGGCCAGCGCCGTGTTGATGGTGGTGGTTTGGCCCGCAAATGCGCCGAGCTTCGGGTGCGCGCGCAGTACTTTGATGCTGGTAGTGGGGCCAGTAGCGGCCGGCTCGGTAGTGGTGGCCACCGCATCAAGCGCAGCATTCACTACCTCCTTCACTGAATCCAGCGCTTTCGCCTGATTGCCCTCAGTTTCGGCGGGTGCAGGGGCTACTGGGGCCGGAATGGTAGCGGGGTCAGGCTGGCTGTACTGAATTAGCACAGGCGTGTCTTTTTCAGTCGCTGGCACCGGGTTTTGAGGCGCTACGGGCTGATTTGGCACGATTTGGGGCGTTTTTTCGCCCGAAATAGCAGGTTTCTCGGCCTCGTTTAGAGGCTTATTGGCGGCTTTGGCGGTCATAACGGGGCGGTAAAATGGAATGTTTGGCACCCAAAAGGCCCCGACTGCACAGGGCGGCCGGGGCTTTTTGAGCCTAAAAAGCGCGTTTTACTAGCTAATGGCCGTGTTCACGTCCTTCACCACCGCGAAAGCCTTGGCACGCTGCACCATGATGTCGTAGAACGACTGGATGATGATGCGCACTTGGCCATCGGTGGCGAGGGTGTAGGGGTCGGTAGTGATGTCTAGACCACCCCACTGACCAATAAGCAGGTCATTCCAGTTGCCGAAAATGGCCGCCGAGAGGCCCGTGCCCGTGCCCTTGGTCAAGTCGCCCGGTACGTTCGTGGTAACGGCTGCTTTGTAGCCGCCTAGGTTGTCCATGCTGTTCATCAGGAAGATGCCCGAGCCAACGTCAACCTTCGTGTTCATGAGCGCGGCCATCGTGTTCACGTTCATCAGGAAACCTGGGTTCGTGAGCGGGATGTTGTTGTTCATCACGGCCGCCATGAGGGCAATCATGGTACCGCGCGTGAATGCGCCACCGTTGGCACCTAGGGCGATTTGGTTGACGCCCGAGTTTTGCAGAATGCCCTGGGGAATGCTACCAGTGCCCAGGCCGTTGATGGCCGTTAGCTCCAACTTTTGCACAACACTGTTTTGCAGGTCATTGCGCAGCATCTGCTCAATGGAAGGGGCCGTCTGCGCGAGGAACTGCTTCGAGCGGATAGCGAACGTACCCAAGCGATTAGGCGAAAACTCACGCTCAGTGAACTTTTGGTTCGACTTATCGAGAGTTTCTACTTCACCTTTCCAGGTCGAAACGGCACCAGCCGACATCTCGGGCATGCCGATATTACCCACCAGGCCAGTCAGAAACTGCACACCTAGGTCACGCAGGACCGACTTAGCGCGCAGAAAGTCGAGGATGGGCCGCACCTCCTTTTGCACCAACACGCCGCCATCTTCGGGTTGGGTGGGCATGGTGATAGAGTTGTCGCGCTGGGCGATGAGCATCTGCGGGATGCCTACACCCTTCACCGCCTCACCCATGTCACGAGCCTCTTTCACGGCCTCCTGGTGCATTTCCTTTTCGATGCCGCCAAGCTCCTGATACGAGTCGTGGCTAGGGGGCAGCGTCGAGCGCACAGCTTTCAGCACTGAGTACTTGGCGATGTCGCGGGCCTCGGTGGTGTTGTGCGTGTTGATGGGCGGCGTGTTGCCAGCGGCTTCGCGGTCCAGTTCTTCTTGCTCTTCAGCCCGCTTGATGTCAGCTGCCAGTGAGCGCACTTCAGTCATGGCCGCGTCGTAGTCCGTGGTTTCCTGCGCATTGAGGCTGCGGCTTTCGCCCTTTGCCTTATCGTGGATATCCTTGGCTTTTTTAACAGCCGCATCACGCCGCTCACGCAGCTGTTGCAAGTAATTCATAGTAGTTTTTGCAGAAAAAAGGTGAGAGGGTGTAAAAGCTTAGTAGGCGGACAGCTCCAGCTCGCGGGCGCGCATATCGGTATCGTGGGTAGGGGCGGCGCGCTCTTCGTCCAAAGCAGCCAGCCACTCCTTCATTTTGTCGATTTCAGCAGTTTGGTTGTCAATGATTTCCTGCGCAAAAGCGCGGATATCTTTATTTTCCATCTTTTTAAGTGCTGCTGTTGCCATTTCCACCGCCATTTCATGGTGGGGAATCATGTCTTGCAGAAACTTTTGCTCAGCTTTTTCAGCGTCGGTCAGGGTGCGCTTCGCCTTTTTCTTGTCCTTGCCCATGCCCTTCATGCGGGCATCGGCTTCGTGCTCCTGCTGGTAAGAGTCGAGGCTGCGCTTGGCGGCCGTAGCGTCGGAGTAGGCGGGGCTAGTGACGGGGCACACGTCGTAGACCTTGGCGATTTTGCTGACGGTGCGCACGTAGAGGTCGCCCCCGTCGGGCGTCTGCTCATTGGTCCAATCGCTTTCGGCGCTGGTGAACATGAAGCTGGAGCCTACCACATCACCACGCTCGATTTTGCGCATCACCTTCACATGGTCGCTATCCAGCGGGTCGTAGGCAATACGGTAGCTCAGGCCACCATCAGCCGTGCGGGTCAGCGTCAGGCTGCCGCTGCGGGTGTGGCCCAGTAAGCAATTGGAATCGTGGTTGAAGACGCCTTCCACGTTAGAATAATCGGCCTCGTCGAGTGCGTGCGGGTCGATGATTTCCACAAAGCGGAAGCCGGGCCCGCCTAATACCTCCGAGCGAACACCGCACACGATGGCTTGCCCTACAAAAGCTTCGGGTTGTTGCGCGCCACCATCAGCGGTGCGGTACTCAATTGTGGGCGTAGTACCGAGCAGCCGCATTTCGCGGCCTTCCGGCAGTTGGGGCAGCTTAATCATTTTCAGGGGCCGGGGGCGGCGTATTAGCGGGTGGAGTAGCCGGCGCCTTGCGGCTGGCAATCTGGGCATCGGTCAGCTCGCCAATGCGACTGAGGGGCGCCATGTTGACGGGGATAAAGCGCTCGTCACCGGCCTCGCCGATGCCATTGCGGTCTTCCAGAGCCAGAATGTCGTTCGGGCTAAACGCGCCCACCTGGAAGAGCTTGGCGTAGAAGTTGCCGCGGGCCGTGGCATCAGAGCGCAGCTGCGCCGACACGTTGTGGCGGAAATAGTGCGTAGCCACCTCATCGGTGCGCAACAGCTTGAGGCGGTACTCCTGCTCTTGGGCCAGCAGGATAGGCAGCAGTGTATCGCCCACGTAGTCGAGGCTCTGCTGCTCGATGTTGTTGTTAGTCGAGCGCTCTAGGTCGCCGATTTTATGCGGCGGCATGCGGAAAATGCTGGCAATGTCGGAGCGCGTCAGCTTGTGGGTGCTGATAAATTCGGCATCCTCGGGCGTCAGGCTGATGGACTTGTAGCTCAGGCCATCTTCCAAAATCAGCGGCTTGCCAGAATTCTCTACACCGGTATACTGCGCGGCGAAAGATGCCTGCAAGCGGGTGTAAGCGAGGTCGCTGAGCACGCCCGCCTTTTCCAGCGCGCCCGAGGGGCGGGCCCCGTTTTGGTAGAAGTTGGTGTGGCTCTTGCTGGCGGCAAGGCCTTTGCCAAACGTTTCGCGGAAATAGTGAATGACGCTCACACCTATTACCCCGTCGAGGCTCAGGCCCTTGAGGTGCAGCACATCGTAGTCAGCGTAGGTTTTGGGGTCGCCGCTGAACTTGTACCACAGCCGGCCGCCCGATTTGCGCACATCCGTTTCGTCGGGGTGCTTGAACAACAGCTGCACAGGCTTGAGCCGCCCAGCCCGTACAATCAGGGCGTAGGCGTTGCCACGCAACAGCGTGAGCGCCGTCATGGACTGGCGGAAGTGGAAGGCGTTTTGCAGGCCGCAGGCTTGCAGATTGAGCAAGGGCACCGCGGGGTGCTCATCCACTGGCGTGCGCGCCCCGGCGTCACGCCGAAATAGCTGGCAGGGCAGCCCGGCAATATCCTGGCTGATGTTGTTGACGCAAGCATAGGCCGCGGCAATGCTCATCACCGTCTGCTGATTCACCGGCACACCGGCCACGCTACCACCGCCAAAGCCTAGTATGCCAAGCAGGCGGGCGTCGTTGCTCTCGGTGCTAACCTGCACCTCGGTGCTGGTGCTGCGCTGCTCACGCTCTACCGACACCGCCGCTTGCAGCGGGGTGGCAGAGGAACGCGAAAAGGGATTAGACCAAAAAGACACAGCGTCGGGCTTGAACTGTGTCAAAGCTCCGACGCTGCCTAGGCGGGCTGCAATTTTGGGCGGGGGAAACTAGGGGCAAGCCCTAAAGCACACGCAGTCCACGTTCCTCGTAGATGCTACTGGGAGCATCTTCGAAGCCACCCCAGGCACCCACGGCCATGATGAGCGCTACCGGCCCGTCGATTTTATTCTTTGCCTGCTCTTTGCGCGGGTAGATGTTATCCTTAGCGTCAATGTTAGCCACCACGTTGCTCATCATCCAGCCCATCACGGGGTTGCCGTCGTGCACTAGCTGGTAGTTCTTGGCGCTGCGCTTTCCCTCGGCCGTAAGTACGTCCTTCACCATGGCAAACACGGACTTCATCGGCGCGCTGAAGTTGGGCACCGTGTTGCGGTACTCTATAGTGGAGATACCTTCCTGCTCAATCTCGGTGGCGAACTTCTTGGCCTGCCAGGGGTCGTAGGCCATGCCCTTGATGTGCACCACGCTGGCCGCGGCCCGCAAGTCGTCCTGAATCAAGTTTTGGTCGGTCACATTGCCGGGCGTCAGGGTCAGGTGGCCATCAATGGCCCAGCCGGCGTAGTGGGCACCCTCGCCGGTTTCGGCCTCGCTTTCCGGCAGGTAAAAGCGCGGAATGACAAATACTTGGTTGCCGCGAATGATGATAAAAACCAGGGCCGCAATGTCGGTTGAATTAGCGAGGTCGAGCCCTACGTAGCACTCTTCGCCCGTAAAGTCTTCCAGCCGTAGCGCCGGGTTGGCGCAGGCCTTCCAGGCAATCATGTTCATCCAGGCCGCCTTGGCGTTGCGCCACACATTCAATCGCTTGGTGACGAAGTAGCCCTCTTTGGTCGAGTCGGCCTTGGCCTCGGCCGCCTCGGCGGCAAACTTCTTGGGGTCGATGGAGACGCCCCAGTTGGGGTTGGACTTCGGCCACACGGCGGGGTCGGTCCAATCATCTTCCTCGTCGATGGTGAAGATGATGGCGAAGTAGTGCTCGGCGTCGACTACCTCTTTTAGAATTTTCACGCACAGCGCGCGGGTGTTGAAGCAGACCCCGGCCAGGTTGAAGCCTGCCGTGGTTATCTGGAACAACATAGCCTGGGCCCGGGCGGCCATACTGGTTTCCATGTTCTCCACCAGGTCGGGCTTGGGGTGGGCGTGCAGCTCGTCGGCCAGCCCAAAGTGCGTGTTAATGCCGTCCTGGTTGCCCCCCTTTTCCTTGCTGAGCGCCCGGTAAAAGCCGCCGTTTAGCTCACAGTAGATAGTATTGGCACTCACTTTTACCCCCAGCTCACGCTGCAAGTCCGGCGATTTCTCGACCATCTTTCGGCTGACCTCCCAGGTGATGGCCGCCTGCTCACGGCGGGTAGCGCCCGAGTACACTTGCGGGCCTTCCTCCCCATCGGCAGCCAGCATGTACAACGCCAGGCCCGAGGCCAGGGCGCTCTTGCCATTCTTTTTCGCCACCTCGATGTAGGCTTTGACAAAGCGGCGGTTGCCATCCTCTTTCAGCCACCCAAACAGGCAGGTAATGATGAATATCTGCCAGGGCTCGAGCACCAGCTTTAGCTTTTTCTTGGCCCACTCGCCTTCAATGTGGGGAAGCAGTTCAATAAAAGCACAGGGCTTGCCCGCTTCCTCCTCATCAAACCAGTAGGGAAACTCGTCGGTGCCTTCGCGCTGCAGGTCGTTGCGCTGCCGCTGGCAGGCCAGCTGCACCAGCTCACACGCCAGCACGCGCCCACTGAGCACGTCGTCGATGTACTGGTTGGCAATGGCGATATAGTTGCGGGGCTTGCTCATCTACGGCAGGTGCAAAGCGCCACAGCCTTCCGGCAGCCGCAGCAGTGAAGTTCTTCCCGCCAGCTACGCGAACAGCCCATATAGGCCGCCCACGCGTTGCAGGTCGGGCAAATCTGTTCGCGGCGTTGGCCGCGGCGCACCAGTTCAGCTTCTATCTGGGCCGTAGAGTGTTCAGACAAGTTGCTCATTTACGAAACACGGCAAAGCCGCTTTTAGCGTCCTCCTTAGGTTTTTCCGGTGTGCTGATGCGCGTGCGGCTGGCCGGGCTGAAGCCGAACTGCTGCCCGATTTTATTCACCTTCTCGGTAGCATCCGAGAGGATGGCCACCCACGGCGAGCGCACTTGGTGCGAGCCGTTGGCGGTGAAGCGGGTTTCGGTTTTGCCGTTCAGCTCCAGCTCCTCTTCGGCCTCCAGCATCAGCGCCGTCTGGTAGCAGTAGGCCCGCAGCAGCGCCAGGTCGACCGTGGCCAGCATGCCCTTGGCGTGCAGCTCCTTCGCGCACACCTCCCAGCACTGCCGGGCAGCATCCGGCCGCAGGTCATCTGGGGGTGCTGGCAGGTCCTTGGTAGGGTCGAAGTCCAACGCGCCCGGTGCCTCGCGGTCCCGGCGGTGGGTGCCCTCTAAGAGCTTCTGACGGGCTGGTTTGGGGGGTGGGCCTGGCATAATGCAATAAATGTTTGTAAAATACAATCTATGAAAAAAGAGTCTAACCTGACAGCGTGAAAATTTGACTCAGGGCTACGGTGTAGAGGTGATGACGCCTGAGGATTTCGACCCCCTACCCCCTAGGAGCGATTTGCGTGCGTTCTGACGCACTCTTAGCTTGGTGACAGGCTCGGCACAAGCTTTGGTGGTTGCTAGGCTGCCAGAAGTCGCCGCCTAGCCTCACGGGCTTGATATGGTCGGTTACGGTGGCAGGGGTTACGCGCCCTTGCTCCGCACATAGCTCACAGCATGGGCAGCGGGCTATCTGCGCTTTGCGGGCTGCCTGCCAAGCTGCCGTGTCGTAGCGGCTATCACGGGCCGCATGCTGCTGGTAGACGCGCTTAGCAGGGGCAGGCTGCCAGGGGCGGCGCACAGACTTAGGCAGCGAGGGCATGGGCGGGAAGTAAGCGATAATAGCCTTTGTGGTAGGGCTCACCTGGCAGCAGCACTAGTGTGAGACTCTCCTTCACGTATTCCGCTGGCAGGATATGGCGCACACGGGGGGATTGAGCCCGGCGGCGAGTAGAGATAGACCCAGACCAGTCAAGGCGACCAGTAGCTTCCGGCCGTAGGTCCAAATGCCAGTACGCTTTACCCGGAGGTGGGGGTACTAAATCTATAGCCTGCCCAGCGTGTAGGTCCAGTGTTTGCGCAAAAGCCTTCGACAGATACAGTGTACCGGCTGGTGTAATGGTAGCAGTTGGTAATGGGGGAGGTTGTAGCGGGTACGCATGCGGGTCATAAGCTGGCACTATCAATACCTGTGTAGGAGTTGACTTACTGGCGCGAGGTGGCAGTGGTGCTTGAATGGGTGGCATAAGCAAGATAGATTAGGAGACTAATTTACAATATAATAGTCTGATATACAATAAGTAAACCGTATTTAGTTCTGTTTTGTTACGTGCGTGCTGTTATCACTTCTATAGCCTCTTCGACGGTATGCACGATATGGTAAGGACCACCCCGCCACTCGGCTTTGAACTTGGCCTCACCCGCTGTGAGCTGACGCTTACTTGGGGGCTGGCTGGGGTCTTTCACCTCCAGAATGATGTTCTTGCCGCGATAGCCGACTAATAGGTCGAAACAGTTTTTTAGCTGGAATACCAGCAGCACACTGGCGCCAATGCCGCGCAGGGCTTCTACTATTTCGGCTTGGTTCGCGTCGACGCGGGCGGCAGTTCGTAGCATGGTTAAATCGAGGGGAATATGTATGTTTAGGGCCTATGACTCCCACCAAGCCCACCCCCAAGGTTTTGCCGCTCTTTACCACTGACTGTAAAGGCGACCCCATCTTCGAAGACAGCCGTTTGCAGGCCCGGCGGTGGCACCCGCCTCACTACACATCCAGCACGTGCTACCTGTGGCATGTCGAGCGAGGCAAGACGGGGAAGCTGATGCTGGTGGCTGATGCGGAGAAAAAGCGGGTGCCCTTGACCGAGGGGCGGGCGCGGGAGCTGTGCGTGTATCAGGCATCGGAACGGGTGAAGCTCAGCGACTACCCCGAAGAGTGGGCGTGGTGGCGGGCCTCAGGGTGGGGGCTCTCTGTTGAGGAGCATCACTTCGCGGCGAACTTCGTGGAAGGCCTGCCCGCGGCCAGCTGCACCTGCCTGGAGGCCAATCGCCGCAACTCCAGGCGGCACATCATGTTCGGGCACCAGCGGCCGGCAGACGTGGCCATGCTCAACGACCCCGAGCAAGTGCGGCGGCTGTTAATCGCGCTGCTGTTTGCCTGCCTGCACCCGCGCAAGGTCGAGGTCCTTACCTCCGATGATGGGTGCTTGCCTGACGAGGTGGAGGCGGCCTTTGTGCAGGAGCAGCGGCGGAAGATGAAGCGGCTGGGTATTTCATAAATGTAGACTTTTATACTTTTATGGAGTATGCTGAACTTCAAGTAGTTCGGTAAAAGCGCGAGTTCGCGTATTTATGGAATGCCGTAACGTAGATGCGTTACGCTGCCCGCCATAGCGTTCTGGGCTTCGGCTGCTTGAGTGATTGCACCTCCTGTCGCAAGCGGTGGTTTTCCTTCATCAGAGCGCTTTGCTGCCGACTGGCAGCCCTATAAGTAGCCAGGGCCTCGGGTGGCATCCCTGCGGCTCGTAGTTCAGCTATATCGGCTTGCAGGCGCTCGTTCTTTAGGCGCTCGGCCTGTAGGTTACTACTGGCAGTTAATAGCTTCTCTTGAGCCTGGGCGCACTCCTGGCGCAGCATCTCGGCCTTATTGACCTGAGGAATGCGGTTGTAGGCCACGGCCGCCAGCATGAGCGCCACGGTGGCGGGGTCATCAGGGCCGCAGGCGATACCAGCACCTAGGGCGGCAAGGCGGGCCTGCTTGATAAAGTCGGGGATAATGAGAGGGGCAGCCATAGTGTCCTTTAGCTTTTAAGCCAGCACTTCACGCACCGGTGCTGATTGTTTCGGTACTCCGCCTCAGAGCAGGGCCCACCGCAGTTGGTGCATACCCAGTCCTTATCGGGCACTAGGGCCATCGGGGGGATGCCTAGAGCTAAGCGGCGCTTGCTTTGCTTCTCGTCTGCCACTTGGCCCACGTAGCGGGCGGGGCGGGTCTTTTTTAGATGCAGGTAAGCCATAAGTATTGTCGAAGAATAAACTACTGGTAGGGGCCCGCCCCTAAGTAGCGGGCCCCTACTACTGATTTGCTATGGCTATAGGAAGCGCACCCGCTTCTCATTGCTAGTGCGGAAGTTGTAGACCTCCTCAAACATTTGCAGAAACTGCTTGAGGCTGGCGCAGGGCACGAGCATGCGCGGATTTAATTGAATCTTGTGCATGAACTCTTTGGTGTCAAACCCCTCGACGGATGTCACGCAGTGATGCACGGCGGCCACGAAACCAGTATGCGTGGGCTGCTTGAAGGACTTGACTTCGGCGGCGATGCGCTCAATAAACTCGGCTACTTGCTCAGCTTTGTAGGCTTGGCCGGCCTTCCATTTTCCTCGACGGAAGTCTTCAATGCTGCCCTTTTGGTTCTCCCCCAGCATCATTTTGGCATTGCTGAAGCTGAGCATCGGGTGGCGCTCCATGAAGGCAGTAAGCGCCATGTAATCCGGCTTGCCCTTGACCGTATAGAAGTGGAGGTAATCAGTACCCGCCCAGTTTTTTCGCGCCACGTTCAGCGCCGTAATGTCTGTCTCGCTCAGCTCCTCCCCAATCTTATAGTAGACTGGCACGCCTAGTTCACGGGCGGCGGCGAGGCGGTGCTGGCCGTCGATGATACCCATATCGGCTGTTACGTCCAGCGGCTGGGTGTGCAGTAGGTTGCGCTCGCTGATTTGCGTTACCAGTACTCGAACATGACTTTGATTTACTGCCCGGTTCTGGGGTAATAGGTGGAACAAGTCATAATTGGTAGTCATGTACACGGCGCTCTCTATGGCCACGGGTGCCTCGGGGGAGGGGGCAGGGGTGGAGTCGGACACTTCGGACACGGTGTCCGAGTTGGTAGCCATTGGCTCGGGGAAGGTGGTAGCCAGCCAGTTTTCTGCCTCCTGCTGGCTGATTTCCTCCATGAACATCACCAAGTCCACCGCACCGCCCGAGCGTAGGCTGGTGAAGCATTTGTATTGGCCAGTACTCTCGTTCACGGCGAATGAGTGCGTATCACCGCCGAGGAAGGGGCTGTAGCCCCAGTGGGTCCACTCCGTGCTTTCGTCGGAGTGAGTCAGGCTGACGTAGTGCCCGGCCACGGTTACGATGTCATAGTGCCCTACCACGATGGACTCAGCAGAGGCAGAAAGCAAATCTGCTTTTTGGTCTACTGCAGGCAGCGCGCTGGTGTGCTCGTTGTCGGGGTGCGTCTCGTCGTGCTCGATGAGCTCGGGCGTGTTGAGGTAGTGCAGGGCTGGCGAGGGGGCGGGGTGAACGTAGGCAGACATGGGGCTAGAGGGTTGAGAAATGAGGGTTATGGTATCCACCAATTCAGATTTGAATTGGTGGGTGGGCGTCTCGACATTCATTTTTAATTGCGCCTGCGGGGCGCTTTTAAAAGGTGCTGGCTGGGCACCTTTTACTTTTTTGGTAGCACGCCCCACGGTGTAGGGCTTTTCGCTGGTTTCGTCGTTGTATTGGCTGTAGACCAAGCCGGCTTGTGCGTCGCAGGCTGCATCTACCGCGCGCCGCTCGGCGTAGGGCAGGGCCGTGTACTGGCGCACGGTGTAGGGGCTGGTGCGGTACTGCTTGCTGGGCTTCTCGTCAAGCCCAGCAAGTACCAAGGCGGTGTCTAATCCGTCGTTCATGGTTCGTTTGACAGATTTGTCAATCGTTGAAGGGCTTGACTGGCTCCAACAGGCCTATGCAGTCACGGATGGACTCTAATTGTCCGAGTAGCGTGGAGTAGTCTTCGCTTTTTTTGACAGCGTTATAGCAGTCTGCTGCCACGGTCAGCCGGCGCAGTATCTGGTCGAAGTAGCAGGCCACCCGCACGTCGCGCAACTCGTCATTTACTTCGCTTTCCAACTGGTCGGCTTGCGATTGTGGCACCATCTCACCGGCTTCGTTCTGCCGATAGATTGGTAGCTCGACCCCTGTAAAGCGTGCAATAGCCTTGAAAGGATTGAAGCCTGAGCTACGCCCGACCATCTGTGTGTAGCACCAGAAATCCTCCGCCTCCGAACTGCCGATATGCTCACCTCGCCAGTCTGCTTTGGCAAAGAATTGCTTTATGTCTTCCGCAATGGTGTAATGCTTTAGACTCTTTTTATCCTCTTTATAGACGACTTTCCACGGCTCGTTTTCGTCTTCTTCGTTTTCCCGATACCAGTCGCTATCCTCATCGCTACCATACTCCTCAATGCAGCGCATGCGGTTCTCAATCGCATAACGCTTCATGTTTCCCTCGTATGTCGTGAAGAAGTCGCTTAGCTTGGCAATCGCCCCGTTGACATTGCGGTGCAGGTCATGCAGCGAGTTGCTCAGGATTTGCAGGTGATAGAACTGCGGGATAAAGGAGGTGAGGTGCTTTTGCTGTTTGCTCTCTCGCTTAGTCAGCTTGAAAGCGCCGTCTGCTGTCCAGAGCCGACGAAACTCGCGCATTGTCTCGCGTGGGAAGACGGAGCTTTCCAGCATAGACAGCCGACCCATGTAGGCGTTGAATAGCTGGCCTAGGTTGTCAAGCTCTTGTCCTTCCTCGGGCTTGATGTTTTCTAAAATGTCGTAGCGCATGGCGTGAAGTGGTTGAAGGGATTTTACTTTTTATCCAGATGGATAAGAAATTGATTGTCAATCGTTCCTCCGAATGGTGGAGCGAGGCTTGGGGGTTTTCCGGTAAGCTCCGGTTTTCCGGAGTTTACCGGAAAACCGGAGTGCTCAGTGAGGCCAGGCGTTTAGCTCCTGGGTAGTCTGGGCGGCGGTGGCTATCCAGCCGTTGCCCTTGGGCGGCTGGTAGGTATCGGCTACCCGATTGCCGATTACTCGCTGCAAGCGCTTGGTCAGGTCGAATACCTGATGAGCGGGTAGGTTGGGCAATAGCTTGTCGAGGGTGTGCAGGAGCATCCCGGCCCCGAGCATTGGGTGGCGCAGGGCCGCACTGAGTTGCTGCTGGGCTTCGGCGCTGGCCAGCAGCGAGAGGTCGCGCTGCGGATTGGCGGTTAGCTCAGCCAGCGCCGCTTGTAGGTGGCGCAGCACCTCGGGGCCAGTGTCGCCCGTGGCAGCGACCACGAAGCGGTCAGGCTGCTCGGGGCCAATGCAGCGCCACACCGCTACCTCTAGCCATTTGGTGGGCCGCCCACGGTATTGTGGGCGGGGTAGGTAGTCGGCGCAAGCCCAGTAAATGGTGCAGTAGCAGTCGGGCGAATAAGCGTAAGCTGCTTGGCTGCACTCGTTGGCCGCTTCGGGACTCAGGTGGGGGTAGCTCATGGCAAGTCGGCGCTGGTGATTTGACGGGGTCCAAAGCGCTCGGTGGGAGCCTCGGACGTTTCGGCTTCGAAGGCGGCACCGGTGGCCATGCTGGTGCGTAGGGGCTGCTCGGCGGGCATTGGCTTCGCGGCCTGGGTGAATAGCTGCGGGGCGGGCACGGCCTTGGGAGTGGCGTAGATGTCGCTTACCAGCTCATCATCGAGCGGACTCCAACGCTCATGCCCCCAGTGGTAGCGGTTGGTGATTTCGTGCCAGTGAATCGGCACCATTGGGGGGATACCGTCCAGTCCGTACCCGCCCACCGAGCCGAGTTTGGCCACGTAGCGCTCATCCTTGCACTTGTGAGAGTAGAAAGCCGCTTCCGTGTTGCCCGGGATGTGCTTGAAGGGCCGGTGCATGGCGCCGATGTAGTGGGGCATGTTTTCCCAAATCTGCCCGCCGCTGATGCTGGCTCCATCCGGTACTGGACGTGTCTGCCCAAACTTCATTTCATCTAGGCGCTTCGGGTGGGCCGTGATAACCAGGCATTGGTTGGTATCCATGCTCCACTTGGTGCAGAGGCCCATTGCGTGCATCAGGTAGCTCTCATCGCCGCCCAGCTTCACCTTGGCCGTGTGGTCTTGCTTATTCCACGGGTCGAGCATGCAGTGGGCAATTCCGCCCTTCTCCTTTTCGGCTCCGCCGTACTTGGCAATGGCCCGCTCGAAGTAGGCCAGCATATGGGCAGGGGTGTAAGGCATGCCCGTGGGCGGGTTGAGCAAAATGAAGTGCTCCCGGATGAAGTCGGCCGCCCGCTTGAATTCGGGCATACTGAGGCAGTTGGCCTGCGACCTGTCGGGCGGGCGACCCGTCAGGGTGTGTATCAGTCCTTGGTAAAAGCGCTTCGGCGGCAGGTTTTCCGAGGGCCAGACTACCGACTTCTTCCCGTCGTAGGCGGCTCTCAGCAGCAGCAACTCGAAGAATAGCTGCGTCTTCCCGTGCCCCGGCCAGCCGGTTATCACGTTGGTATAGCTCGGCATCCATTTGAAGTAGGGGTCGAGGTATTTGTTGTTGGTCGTCTGCCCCCGCTCGCGCCCACCGTGGTACTCTTTTTCCATGATGGCCCAGGTCGCCTCATCCAGCGTCGCCAGGGCCTTATCGATGTCGGGGATGGTTGGCAGTACGCCTCCCGTGCCCTTGCTAGCGGCTGAGGGGTCATAGCCCTTGCGCTTAGTGGAATTAGGATTGAGCATGGGGAGTGCTGAAAAAGAGTGATTTGCGAATGGGTAGTGGGAAGCGGGCACCAGTCATGAGGTGGGCAGCAGTGAAGCGCTGTACACGAGCCACGAGGGGCGAGGGCGTGTAGCTGGCTGGCGGCACGATGAGGGCGTACTGGGCGTAGAGGCTCACGAGGCGCTCGTACTTCTGCTCGGTTTGGCGCTGGCCGCGCATAAAGCCGAGGCGGTACACGGGGTCGGCTTCGCGGTGGGCCAGCAGTTCCTCGGGGCTCAGCTTGGCGAGGATGGCCTGCTCTAGTGTGGGCACCGGTTGGGGGGCGGGCCGCTCGGCCTTTTCGAGCGCCTGCCGGTAATTGCTCAGTAGCCGCTCGGTGGCTTGGTCATACTGGCCGAGGGCGGCGATAAACTCATTGATTTGGTAGGCTCGCTCGGGCGGGGGCTCTTGGTCGCAGTAGGCGTTGAGAGCTTCCAGATGCTCCTCTAGCTGGGCGGCAAGTTGGTTGCGCTCTACTTCGTCGGGGAAGGTGGTAGTGGGCTGCATGTGGGTGAAGTGGTTAAGCGGCGGCAGCTAACTCAGCCCGGCGGGCAGCACGTTTGGCTTCGGCCGCTGCTTGCTGCTGGGCTAAGAATTCCAGATTCAGTTCGGGGGCTTCGGCAGTTGGCGCTGCCGAAGCGCTGGGTTTGGGGGGCACGCCGTTCGGGCAGCGGCGCTTGCACCAGTCGCGGGCGGTAAGGTTGGCCGAGGTGTATTTGCTCAGCAGCACGGCGGTGTTTTCCATTGCGGTCATCACCTCCTGCACCAGTGGCTCGCCGTAGGTGTCCACCAAGCCAGCCCACTGCTTGGCGGTAAGGGGCGTTTTCATCTGCTGCACCCTCGGGGCGTTTTCGGCCAGCCAAGCAGCCCACGGCTCTAGGTCGGGTGCGGGCTTTTGAGAAGCTTTTGAAGAAGAATTTTTACCCCCACTTGCAGAGGCGTTAGCCTCTATATTCTTACTCTTAATCTTAGTCTTATGTACTGCGCCTTTTTCTTTCCCGAAACCTTCCTTAATCTTTCCCGAAACTTGTCCCGAAAGGGTGTCCGAAAGGGGGGTGTTTTTTGCCCCCCTTTTAGGGGTAGATTCAAAGCCCGAAAGCGTGTATTTCGTAGTACATCCGCGCCCGTTGCCGTTCTCAAATTCCAGCAACCCCGCCTCCCGCAGGCGCTGCCGAGCTGAGTCAAAAGGCTTGCGGCTCTTAATGCCCACCTCCAACATGAGACGGTCAAGAGAAAGATTGAAATGCTCCTTCCAGCCTATGGTATTGGCAAATCAAGCAGCCGGAAGTAGATGGCTACTTCCTCTGGTTTGAAAAAGAACTCGCGGTCCTTGCGCCAGAATTGATTGATATAGTCTAGGTAAGTCACGAGGCGGGTGGGTAAGCAGTGGGTGGCCTAGGGTGAGGTGTCACCGTATTGGTGACACCTCGCAGGGCTGCGTTAGGCGGCTTTCACTTCGGCGGCGCCCGTCTCGTCGTAGGCGCGGCGCCCCTCAGCGGGAAGGGCCAAAAACTCATCATCCGTTAGCGGGCGCATCGGTAGGCAAAAACCTAGCACCGCTGCTCTTGCCCCGAGGCCCTCGCGCTCATCAGCTTCTTCCTCGTGAGAATCCTTCTCGTAGCGCATGATTTCATGCTCTAGGGATGATAGCCGGACGGCCAATATCTCGGCTAACTCGGTGTATATAAGGCCAATCTTGCTGGTGTCAGCACCAGCTACGGAGATAGTAATGTCACCCGTTGCGGATTTGATTGTTAGCTCCGCAAAGCCCACAATGTGCATTCTATTGAGGGTATCCCACTGCTTATAAAGGCGGGCATATTCTTCTCGGCAGTGGTTAGCCAGGGTGGCGTTGAGGTTGGTCTCATAGCCGCTACCAATTTTGGCAAGGGTAGGCAGTTCGGAAGTTTTAGGGGCAACTTTCATGGCTGAAATGGTTGATTATTAGAGGCTGATAGAGAAATAAGCTAGGCAGCGCGACGGGTGGGAGCGGGTTGTGCCGAGCTCTCATCGGCGGATTGCTGAGGCATGCACAGGTTGTGCGCTTGGTGCATGAGCGGGTCATCTGTACCGGCAAAGCATCCCTTTTTATCCTCTATGCTCTCATCAGTCAGCAGGTCGATAATCTCATCCTTGAGCGCGTCAAGCTTTTTGCCCAGCTTTTCATATATCGCCGTGATGTCGAAGGCGGCATCAGACTCCGCAGCCGTGAGGGTCAGTGACTTGGAGACGCTGCGAATGGTGATGCTCACCTCATATTCCTCATCATTAATCGCAACAGCGTCTTGATAGCGCTGAAAGAGGGCTGCGTAATGGGCGCGGCGGCGAGCTAGGTGCTGGGCTTTAAAGCCGGCATCGTGCACGGAGTCTATGTTGCGAAGGGCATCAAAATCAATCGGGGTGGCGGTGGCGACTTTCATGGCGTTGAAGTGGGTTGAGTTAGGTAATTGCTTGAAGCGTATTACTTTTGCAGAGAAGTGGTTGAGGGCCCTGGCTATTGGCGTAGCTGGGGCTTTTTTGTGCTAGGTCAGGTGGAGGTAGCGGCGGGCCTGGGCCAGTAGGGCGAGGGTGGCCGCTGGGGCTGCTCCTTGTTGGCGTTTTGACTTTGCGGCGGCAAGGGCGCTGCGGAAGAGCACGCGCTGAATGCTGGGGGCGAGTGAAGTGGTCGGGGACATTGCTGGGTTAAGCAGCAGCTTTCATATCGCCTTCCCACTCGCGCACCGCTCGTTCGGTGATGTGGTACTTTTTGCCAAGGCGGGTGTGGCGAATGCCGCCGCGCTTGTGCTCCATGCTCAGGTAGTCGTAGGCGACGCTGGCGCAGCAGCCGAGGCGGGCCGTCAGGCGGTCGTCGTAGTCGAGCCCTAGGGTGGGCTTGCTACCCATGTGATAGGTGCGTTGCTCGATTTCGGCCCGGCGCTGGCCTTCGCCCGTGGCACCAGCTAGGCGCTCCAGCAAGTGGGCAGCTTTGGGGTCGCGCAGGTTCAAATTCACTGCGACGATTTGCTCTGTTGGCAGGGTGAAGGAGAGTACGGCGTTCATTGCAGGAGGAGTACAAACAGTAAAATAGAAGCAAAACAGTACAACTGGGACAAATTTTTTTAGGTGTCGCCCTGAGCCTCCTCTGCCTTAGAGGTGAGCAATTCACTAGCTATTTCAGCAACGGTTTGCTTTTTTCCGGCTAGTCGTCTGCGCGCCTGCTCGTTATGTAAGATGGTCTGCACCCTCCTAGGGACAAACACCACCACGCTGTACTTCTCGTTGTCTTTCATGCTGCGTTTTGTTAGGGTGTTACAAATATAGGAGACAAAACAGGACAAACAATACAACTGAAAATAATTTATTTCGTTTTATTGCGAAACCTCCACCTTTGTACTGCAAAACATGATTTTCTCTACCACTTCAGCCAGAATGACTACCTCGCCAAAACAAAACCAAGCAACGCGCCTTGCTTATCTGCGCGAAACGCTAGGCTACACAGTAAGGCAGGTTGCAGCGGCGGTAGGGCGTAGCTCGTCCCGCATAACTTATTGGGAGTCAGACCCAAATATCAAAATAAAGGTTGACGTCCTAACAAAATTGGCGAAACTGTACAAGGTGACGCCTGAGTTTATTTTGTATGGTGACGCAGGAGCGCCCTCTGGCTATAAGGAGATGGAAAAGGTTGTTGCCTCGCTTCGCGAACCCAGCAGCTTTGAGTTACTCGGAGCACTTGAAGACCTGCCCTACGTGACACTACCGTTTATTGAGCCCGCCGCTTACGGCAGTTTTGCAAATAATTGTCAAGATTTCAACCCTGAAGAATTTGGCACCTGCAATGTCCTGAAAATCCAGGGTATAGACTACAAGGGTGCTGCTGTCATGGAAATCAAGGGTAACAGCATGGCCCCGCGCTACCCTGAGCGCTCGCGCTACGTGGTGCGTCCGGTAAGCTCGGGCAACTGGCAGTACGCGCAGGGCGTGCACGCCATCAGCCTACGCTCGGCCATGTTCATCATTAAACGCATCACCAACAATAAGGAGGGTGTGCTGACGCTGACCAGCGACAACGGCGGCGCTGAGATGCTAGTGGACCTCGGCGACATCCTTTGCATGTGGAAAGTTGGGGAGGCGGTCTATATGCCCGCCGAAGACTAACCTATGACTGACGGCATAAAGCACCGCTTCTATCTACATAACAAGGCCAGCCAGGACGGATACCACCCTATTTATTTAGAGGTTCGCTGGGGCAAGCACGCTGCGGCCGTACCTGGCACGAACCCCGCGGTGCGGCTGAGCACTGGGAAGGCCTGCACGGCGAAGAACTGGAACGATGAGCGCCAGCGCCCCAAGAAGGACGAGAACCTGACGGTGGCCCGGCTCAACCAGCTGGAAACGCTGCTCACCGACGTGCTGAACCTAGCCGCCGGCCAGCGCCAACACGTTACGCCCGAGGAACTGAAAAACGCGGTGCTGGCCGTGGTGCGCCCGAGCGCCGTGGTAGAAACTGAAGTTCCGGCCGAGGCCGAGCTGGCCGACCTGCCGCTGCCCGTACTCGCTGAGCGCTGGGTGGAGCGTTACCGCGCCAAATACTCGCACAGCCACTTGCGGAAGATGAAGCCCTTAGCCGACCACTGGGAGCGCTTCCGGAAGGGCACCACCGTGCGCGAGTTGCTACCTGACCGCAAAACGCAAAGCTCGGCCTTGGTCGATACGTGGGCGGCGTACATGCTGGAGGAAGCCCCACAGAAGGGCGGTACCTTTGGCGTCGACTCCAACAGCCTCGGCGACTACATCAAGCGGCTGCGCCTGCTAGTCAAGTTTGCCGGCCAGCCTTATGACTGGCTGAAGGATGAGTACACCTACGAGAAGGAAGGCGAGCCACTGACCTACGCCGAGGTGCAGGCGCTCCTTGATTGTCCCGGCCTCACGCCCTGGCTGGCCCAGGTGCGCGACACGTTCGTATTTGCCTGTTACACGGGCCCGCGGTTCAGCAACCTGTCCCGGCTCAGCCCTGAGGCCGGCACCACCAGCGACATGCTCGAATACGTGCAGGTCAAGGGGCGGCGCAATAAGCGCAAGGTGCGCGTGAGCCTGCCGCCGGTGGCCCAGGCTATTTGGGAGCGCTACGGCGGCCGGCTGCCCGTGAGCTGCTTGCAGGACTTCAACCGAGATATTAAGAAGGTAGCCAGGCTGGCCGGCATTGACCGACCCGTACTCGACGTGTCTTATAAAGGCACCCAACGCATAGAAAAACACTGGCTGATGCACGAGGTCGTTACCTCGCACACGGCCCGGCATACCTACGCCACGCTGCTGCTCGATGGGGGCGCCGACCTTGGCACGGTTCAGATGAACCTCGGCCACCAGAATATTCAGGTGACGCGCCGCTATGCCAAGACCCGGGAAGCTGCGCGCGACACGCAGACCCTATCGGCATTTGAAAAGCTGGCCGCCACGCACACTTCGCACACCCCGGCCAAAAGTGTGCGAAATTCGCCCCCAACTGATACCAAAGAATAAGAACCCCGCGAAACCGAAACAACGGCTAGAGGGCCGTGAAGCCTAGCATTTGGTATCACCTAGTATAACCTAGGCTCCAACTGTTGCCACAAAAAAGCCTCTAGCATCGCGCTAGGGGCTTTTTGCTTTTCGGGAGCTGTTTGAGGAAAAGCACCGTCAAAACCGCTACCGCTGTGGGCAACGGCTACGCCGGTTTCTGCACCGGCCGTACGTACCAGCTGCACGTCGAGCACCGCGGCGGCATGGTGGATATTGTGGTGCAAAAACAGCTCGTATAGGTCTTAAGCTCCGGGTAGGAACGCAGTCTATCTTAGCCGGCATGAAGCTGCTTTTTCTTTCTATTTGCTTGCTCAGTGTCACGGTGGCCCAGGCCCAACAAGTTACTGACCCGCAGCAAGCCATTGCCGCCCGCGACACGCTACTGCAGGAAGCCGACCACTTGTTGCATTTTGTCCAGCAAGCCAGTACACCATACCAAACCAACGCGGTGACGCGAGGCAAGCGCCGTGTTATCGTGTGGGGGCAAGTGTTATCCACGCCTTCCTACCCAATCGGAAAGCTGCCCATTCAGTGGAGGCAGGTCACCCGCTATCGGCGCAACGGGCGCGTGCAGCAATACCGGCAGGTTACTTTGAGTGGAAGGATATTGATGAGACAGGAATTGCTTAATGGTCACACGTTATGGTTGGTTATCACGCGGCCGTTACCCGGTACGCAGGGCAAGTTGCCGCGTCACCTAGGCAGCTACCTGGCTAGTGGCTTTGTCACGATGGATAGCAAACGGTATCTACTCCCTCGCGTGGAGCAGCCCTAGGTCCCTATTTGCTGTACCTCAGTACGAATACCCTAATTGTTTAGCGGCCCGCTACTAACAAAGCGGCGCAGCACCACTGCCTGCCCTTAACTGTTGCCCTAGGTATACCCAAAAGCCTAGCTGCCTGCAGCGGGGTTTTTGGTATACCTAGGGTAACAGAAACTGCTACATAACGCAGAATAAAAAAGCGTCCCGGCTAGCAGCCAGGACGCTTTTTCGATACAGGCCGCAAGGCCATCTTAATCGGGTTATTCAATAACTACGCGCTTGGTAATGACGGATGTTCCCGCTTGCAAGCGCAGCGTGTAAACCCCGGTTGCCAGCCCGGCGGTGGGCACCGTAAAGTGCGCGCCGCTGGTGGGCAGGGCTACCGACTGCCGACGCACTACCTGCCCTAGGGTATTGAGCAACTCGGCCTCTACCCGGTTGGCGGCGGGCACGGCGGGTACTTCTACCGTGAAGCTAACGCGGGCCGGATTGGGATAAACCGTGACTTGTGCGGGGGCCAGCGGGCCTTGGGTAGCCAGCGTGGCAGACGGGCGTAGCACCAGCGCAAAGCGCCCGCTACCCGCCGAAGCCGTGGCCAGCGTGAAGCTGTAGCGCGTGCCTGCCGCCAGTGCCTGCAGCGTGCCAGTAGTCGCATCGCGTAGGTACAGCGTCGTGGCGCCGAAGTTGGCAAGGTCAGCTACTTCGAAGGTGAAGCTGCCAGCGGCGGGTGCAGCCAGCGCCAGTGGTAGCACTACCTCGGTGGTGCCGGCCAGCGTGGGCAGGCCCTGGATGGCCAGCGGCGTGGTGCCCACGAGCGAGGCCAGGTTCAGGCCCGTCGAGTTAGGAATCTTTACGGCATCGTACTCCGCATCGACGTTGGCCGTAGCGCCCGATTCTACATAGAGGTAGGCATCGTCGCTGAGGCCCGCGCCGGCTACGCGCAGCTGCAGCTGCGGGCGAACATCGGCGGTGGTGCGGCCAAAGGCGTTTTGGCTGCCAAAGGTGGTGACCCGGTTGGCATTGGTCAGGTTAACGGCGCCGTTGGTGCCGGCCGTGGTCACGCGCACAAAGTAGCCCGAGCCAGCTCCGATTTGGGCGGCCGTGCCCCCGATGCCGTTCACGTACGAGCGGTAGATGCCCGTGTACTGGCCGGTGCTCTGGAAGACGTACATGGCCGCGTCCATGCCGGGGCGCTGGGCAGGCGTGACGGTGCTCCAGTCAAGCGGCGAGGGGTAGGGGTTACCTAGGAGCTGCCAGCCGGCATCGGCGCTGGTGCCGCGCGTGAGCTCGCCCGAGTTCTGGGCGCCTGTGTTAAACGTGCCCGTGAAGCGTACCGGTGTGCCAGTGGCCGGCGCGTTTACCGTGTAGCCTCTGGTGGGCTGCATCGTTTCGCTGAGGCTGGCCGGTGAGAACCAGCCCTTGTCAAAATCGCTGTACGAAGAGGTAGACGTAGCAATGCGACTCTCATCGTAGCCAAATACCGTGGGGAAAGGGGTAGTGGCCCCCGGGGTAGCGCTGGTGTTATACGCCGCATTCACCACGGGTGCCGTGCCACCCGTGCGCAGACTGTCAAACGCCAAAGCAGTCACGGGCGAGCTGTAGTGGCGGTAGGCCAGGCCCGTAACGCCGCCCGTGAGTGCGCGCTGCATGCTGGCTGTATTGCCGCTTACTACGCCGCCCGTGTTATCGACCAGAGCAGTGCCAGTAACTGACGAGCGTAGTAATAGGCGGCGGCCATTAAGCGTTAGGTTGCCGCTTTGCAGGCGTATTATCTGCGCCACACTTACTGAGTTGGTAAGGGTGAGACTCGCGCCGTTGTTCACGGTAAGGTTGCGCACACTGCGGGGCAGTAGCGAACCTGTGACCTGCGCCGCAGTGCCCGCAAATACATAGTTGGCATTGGTGCTGAGTGAAGGCAGAAAGTTGGTAAACCGGAAGCTTCCGTTAGTTGCATTAGCGAGGCCCGTAGTCCGGGTTTCAGTGAGCGTAGCTCCAGCATCTAGTACAAAAACACCTGGGCCTTGTATGTAAAAAGTGGGACTAGTGAGTAAGGCGCCACCATTTTGGACGCGCATAGTGCCATATACAGTCAGTACATCGTTGAGCGAAGCCGCCCCAGTACTGGTTATGGTTATGTTGCGGTATGACCCTCCAATGGCCCGGGTGTCGCCTACTACTAGGTCGCCTATGGAGGTAACGCACAGGGTGAACGTACCCGTGACGAACTCTGTGGTAGAGCTAGTATAAGGATAAACTCGAACGTAGTAGCGAGTGCCGGCCGTGAGGCCCTCTAGGCTGATAGTTTCGGTGCCAGGCCCCTCCGCATCGGCGCAGCTTAGGCTGCTTAGCGTGCCGCAGTCACCCGTCATCACTTCTAGTACCCCATCGAAGGGGCTGTCGAGTTGCACAACGTGCAGCGGGGCCGACGTAGCCACGAAGCTGTACCACACGTCGTTGGCGGAGGCGCCGCTGCACGCAGAAGAAGCAATCGACTCCGTAGCGCCGGTGACGGTGCCACTGGTGCCCGTGCACGTCATGCTCGGCGTGAGGCTGATGGCATCTGCGCACTCGTCGTTGTTCGGAATCGTACCAAAGTCGACGGTGCTGGTGGCAGTGCCACCGCCGGCGCAGTTGCTCACCACGTTTACCGAGTAGGCCGTGCCAGGCGTTAGCCCTACCAGGTTTATCGACGAACCGGTGATGGTTTGGGTAGTGGTAACCGGCGTGGTAGTAATCGTGTAGGTAGTAGTAGCCGCCGCTGGCGTAAATGTCACTGTGGCCGAAGTGTTCGTGATGGCGCTCACGGCTAGGTTCGTGATATCGGCGCATACGGGCGGGGGCGTCGTGGCAAAGCTCACGGTGGCCGTGGTGGCCGTAGCGCCCGCCGCGCAGCTTGCCGCTATGCTTACGGTGTAGTTGACGCCTGGTGCCAAGCCCGTGAGGCTCACCGGCGAGGCCGTCACCGTTTGAGTGGTAGTGGCCGGCGAGGTCGTAACCACGTACGACGTAGCCGAGCTGCTAGCCGTGAAGTCCACCGTGGCCGACGTGGCCGTAATGCTACTCACGCTGAGGCCGGTAGGCGCAGCGCAGGCTGCGGCTGGGGCCGTGATGGTGAAGTTGGCGTTCGAAATGTCGAAGAAGTAGTTATCGGCTGCCTCTACCATGATGCGGGCCGTGGTGGTAGCCACGCTGGGTACCGTCACGGTGGCCGAGCCGTTGTTGGGGGCGCCAGCCAGTAGCACGGTAGGGTAGGTGAGGCCGCCATCGGTGCTGAGGCGGATGTTCACAGTGGCGCAGTTCACGCCGTTGGCATTAGTGCCAGCCACATTCCAGGTCACGGGCTGGGTGCTGCCACCATCCCAGGTTACCGCGGCGGTGTTGGGGGCAGATACCACAAATGGCCCGGCGGCGCGGGTGCTGCTCAGGCTCACAATAGCGCTGCTATTAACGCCGCCGATGATGCCTTGGGGGCCGTTGTGCTGGTCGCGTACCGTCACGCGAAAGCGTAACTCGCGCGTCACGGTAGGTAGACGCTCGCTTAGGTTAGTCGTGTTGCTGGTAAGGTCGCTTAGGCGGGGGAAATAGCGGGTGGGGCTAGCCACGGGGCTAAACGAGCGAAACAGCGGCATCGTCACGCCATCCACCTGCGGCGCATTGAGCGAGGCGGCTCCCATAGGCGTTAGGTCGTACTCTTCCCAGTTGTAAGTAAGGGCATCACCATCAGTATCATACGCATTAGCCGTGAGCTTAAATGGCGTGCCAATGGGCAGCACTAGACCGCTAGTGGGCAGCGAGATAGAGGGCGGGGCATTGCCGGTGCTAGCCGTGGCCGCGCAGGAAGTAGACCCTAGGTAGGCCAAAATCTGGTCGTAGCTGCCCACGTGGAAATAGGCATCCGAGTTCCGCTGCGTATTGGTGGCGCCGCAAATGCCCGCGTAGGCCATGATTGTCGTGCCCGAGCCCGGCTCGAACGCCGTATTGCCGCTGCGGTTGCCGCCGCCGCAGCTACCCGTGGTGCTGTCGAAGGTATGGCTGCCGCCGCACTGGTGGCCTATCTCGTGGGCCACATAGTCAATGTCGAAAGCGTCGCCTATGGGACTGTCGGTGCCGGTGGTACCCTGCGCTTTCCGGCCAGCGCGGCACACCACGCCTAGGCCAGCTACCCCGCCGCTAGCCGTGCTGAATACGTGCCCAATGTCATAGGCAGCGGTACCGATGACGGCATCCGTATTGGCTTGGTTTTGTGCTAGAAGTGCATTGTTATCGTTGTCATTGTCAAAAGGGTCGGTGGCCGCGTCGGTGTACACTAGCGAGGCATTGTCGTCTACCAGCACAAAGCGCACAGCTAGCTCCTTCTCATACACGCCCACCACACGGTTTACGCTCGTGACGATGGCCGCCAGCCCTAGGGCTACCGTGCCGCCGTGGAAGGCTGTGTACTCGGCCGTGGCGGCCATGGCCAGCCGGTAGGTGCGTAGCACGGGACCGCTGGTGCGGCCCGCTGTGTTGTCCGCACCCTTTCCCGCATCGGGCAGTAGCGCGCCTTCTTCCTTGGTGTTGCACTCAAACTGCCGGCCCGGCATGGCCCGCTTCCAGAAGCTGAGGTAGTGTTGGGTGTCGGCCTTGGCGGCCGGGTCTATGAAAAAGTCTCCGGTTTTGCTGGAGAGCACCTGGGCATGAAAGCCCCGCGGCGTTAGGTCGAGCCGCACCGTGGCGTGGGGGTCGTCGAGGCCCACACCCACGTAGGTTTTGATGTTCGGAAACTTTGCCGCCAGCTTGGGCGCCATCACTGGCGACTCGCGCACGGCGAAGCGGGCATTGGTACCGTCGGGCAGGGGCAGAGTTATAATCAGGGGCTTGATAGCACTACCTCTGCTTTCGAGCGGTGCCGTAGCTAGCGCAGTGCGCAGGCCCGGCTCGTTTAGGGTAAGCGCCCGCGAAGCAGTCAGTGCAGTGGCCGCAGGCGAGCTAGCAGCTGCGCGCCGCGCGCCCGCATCATCGGTAAAGAAGCTCGTGGGGGCCGGCCCTTGCTGTGCGTAGGCGCCGAAAGTGAGCAGCAAGCCAAAGGCACCCAGCAGTAGCTGAGGAATGCGTAAACTCACTGCACTGCGCCGGGCGTAGGCAATGAGTAAGCGTAAGTAGTGGTACAGCATGAACTGAACGGGAAAAAGTTGGACTATAGAATGAGAGTGTGGGGTGAATGAAATCAAAGCTACGGCAGATGAGCACTAAGTGCTTTTACTGAGCTTGTAAAATTCCAGGAATTTGCTAGTTGATTTCTTCTAAAGCCACGACGGCTACCTAGACCGCCGCTATAGCTTTTTACACTATAATGCGTTAGTCCAAGTAGCCGTCGTGTCTACTTGCCGCAGCGTGGTGTCGGCAAGTAATGGATGTGCGTCCCTTACCGCCTAGCGGCCCCTGATTTGGTCAAGAAGATTGGTTTTGCGCTTGATGAACACGTAGCGAATTGAAAAAGCCGTGGGGAAGCGGGCGTAATCGTCGCTGTTAATCTCGTAGCTGGGCTTGAAGTCGAAGCTGAGCACTACAGGCAGAAAAGCCACCTTGTACTCCACACCTACCAAGCCGTCGAGGCCGCCAAAGCCACCCGAGTCTTTATTGTGCCCTAGGTGGCCGCCCGCGCCAAAGTAGTAGTTGAGGCTCGGCCCCAGGATGCCAAAGTGGTACTCGCCCAGCACCGTGCCACTGTACTCGCGCTCACGCAGCCCGGCAATGCCCTCGATGGTCACGCGTGAGGCCACCCGCTGCTGCAAGGTGATGCCGTAGTTGCCGCCCCCCAGGCGCACGCCGGCGGCAGTGTTGTACTTCTGGGCAGCTGCGGAGTGAGCTACTAGCAAGCTCAGCAACCCGCCGAACCCTAAGAATCGTAAACGCATAAAAAAATATAAAAAGACTGCCAGGCCATGGCCTTGGCAAGTACGGTGCCAACGCCCCGGCGATGGTTCTAGTGTTTATTTTCAACAGGACTAGCCCCTAGCTAACGTATAAGATTCCGGCTTTTGCGGGTTTTATTCGGCGCCCAGCGTTTGTTAGCCGGAACTTTGTACCGATATTCTACCACCCACTACCCACTGCGTGTACTTGCATCACGTGGCTGCCTACTTGCCGGCGGCCGTTGTTACCAACGAACATTTTACCCGTCTCAACGGGTTGGCCTCCGACTGGATAATCGAGCGCACCGGCATCCGGGAGCGCCGTAAAGCGGGCCCCGGCGAAAACGCCAACACCATGGGCGTAGCCGCTACCCGCGCCCTGCTGGCTGAGCTACCCGACTTCGACCCGGCCGGTATTGACCTCATCGTGGCGGGCACCTACACGCCCCACGATACCATCTATACGGCCGCACACGCCGTGCAGCGCGACTTGAACATCAATGAGATACCCACGATAAGCATTTCGTCGGCCTGCTCATCGCTGCTCAATGCCGTTGAGATTGTGGAAGGGTACTTTGCCCTAGGTAAGGCTAGCCAGGCGCTGGTGGTCGTGACCGAGCACAACACGGCCTACAACAACGAGGAAGACACCATTGCGGGCCACCTCTGGGGCGACGGCGCAGCCGCCTTGCTCTTCACCAAGGAGCGCCTGGCCCCCGGCGACCTGCGCGTGGTACAAGTGATGACCGGCGGGGCTGCCCCCGTGGGTAAGGCCGATGAAGCTGTCACGCTCAAGCCCGTCGAAAAAGGTATCGTGATGCCCTTCGGTCGCGATGTTTTTCAGCAGGCCTGCACCTACATGACGCGCATTACCCAGCAGCTGCTCGACAAAAACAACCTGACCATAGAGCAGCTCACCTACCTGATACCGCACCAGGCCAACCTGCGCATCTCGGCCAATGTCGTGAAGCAGCTCGGCCTCGACCCCGCCCGCGCCGTCAACAACATCGAGCGCCTAGGTAACACGGGGTGCGCTGGCTCGGCTATCGGGGTGGCTGAGGTGTGGAACACACTCAAGGAAGGCGATAAAGTAATCGTAACTGTATTTGGCGGCGGCTACTCCTATGGTGCCATGCTGCTGGAGAAATAATTTCATTTAGCAATCAATAGTTAACAGTTAAGCGGCAGTAGAGGCCGCCATGCATGTTGTTCCTAGATTGCTACTTGCTGGTTGTTAAATGAGCCTACCCGCCGCCGCTGCTTTTCTGCCCGAAATCACGTTTCAAACCAGCCGGGCCAGCGGGCCGGGCGGGCAAAACGTGAACAAGGTAGAAAGCCGGGTAGAGCTGCGCTGGCACTTGCAAAGCTCGCAGGTGCTGAGCGAGGAGCAGAAGCAGCTGATACTGGAGAAGCTGGCCGGCCAGCTCACCATAGAAGGCTACCTGTTGGTAGTGGCTCAAGACGACCGCAGCCAGCTGCGCAACAAGGAGATTGCGCTAACGCGCTTTCGGGAACTGCTGCAAAAAAGCCTGCGCCGCCCCAAGCCGCGCCGCGCCACCCGCCCCAGCGCCGGAGCCGTGCGCCAGCGCCTGGAAAGCAAGAAGCGCCAGGGCGAGAAAAAGGCCAACCGCCGCCGATTTGAGTAGCCGGGGCTACTCGGCTGCCTGAGGCGCGGCCGCTGTGGGCCGCCACAGTAGCACCAGCAAGCCCACTACCGGCAGCAGCGAAGCCAGAAAATCGAGCAGCAGGCGACCTAGGCGATACGTGCCCGCTCCCCCGCCAACGCGCCCTAGGGCTAGCAGCAGCAGGCAGGCGGCCCCAATGCCGACGTAGCAAAGCCAGGCCTGCCGCCAGGCGCGGGCCGGCAAAAGCAGCCACAAGCCCACGAGGCTGATAACGAGAAACAACCCCAGAAAAGCTACGCCCACTGGCAGCGCCAAGTGGCTAACACCCGCTGGCACGTCGGCAGCTGAGGCGCCCGGCACGTGGTGCAGCCAGGCGGGGCCCGTAGCCAGCAGCGCTGCCCAGCCCCGGCTGAGGGCCGCCACTACATTGCTTTGGAAAATGCTGACCAGCGCCAGCACTGCCAGCAGCACCACGCCCGCCGCGGCCCGTGCCGTAAGCCACGAGCGCGGAGCCACCTCGGACGTTGGCGCGGCTGCCGGGCGGGGCATGGCTACCGGCGCAGCGGCCGGCGCTTGGCGCGTCCAGAGCAGCCAAAGGCCACCTAGGGCCGCGTAGGCTACGGCACTGAAGGCATAGTGATGGTCAAAATCGAAGGTTTCGGGCGAGTAGCGGTGGTTGAGCGCCAGCGCCATAATGCGGATGACATTGAGCAGCCATAGCGCCGCAATGCCCGCCGGAATAAACCATAGCCGCCGCCGGGTGGGGCCCGGGTAGGCCAGCACGAAGCCTATCAGCAACACGTACAGCACCAAGCCATCGCAGGGAGCGCCCACCACCACGGTTGGCTGGCCATTTAGCAGCAGTAGGTTAGGCATATCGGCGGCTACGCCGGCTTGCCAGCCTATGGCGCGCAGGCCCCACACGCTGCCCGCCGTCAGCTGCCGGCAAAGCTTGGCGTCCAGCGGGCTATTGACCCCTAGGCCGTAGGCCAAACCGATAATCCAGAGCAGCAGAAAGCCGCCGCTTACCAGACCAAAGCGCCACAGCTGGCGCGTGCCTGGCGCCGCAGAAGAGGAAAGAGTAGCAGTAGAGGATGCAGCCATGCCGTAAAACCTAAGGGTAGTTAAAGTTACAGCCCCCGCGCCAAAGCTGCCGTAGCGTCTTGGGCGCGGGGGCTGTACAAAGGGCCCCTAGGTGGCTACCTACAGCAGTGTGCCGCGCAGCATCACCAGTGCCACGGTGAAATAGATGATAAGCCCCGTCACATCGACCAGCGTGGCCACGAAGGGTGCCGATGACGTGGCCGGGTCAAGGCCCAGGCGCCGTAGGATTAGCGGCAGCATCGAGCCGGCAATGCTTCCCCACAGCACAATACCCACCAGCGCCACGCCCACTGTGAGCGCCACCAGCAGCCAGTGCGGGCCGTATATCGGGCTGATGGTCTGCCAGATGGCAATACGCGCGAAGCCCACCAGCCCCAGAATGAGACCAAGCATGATGCCGCCCGCCAGCTCGCGGCGCAGCACGCGCCACCATTCGCCCAGGGTAAACTCACCTAGGGCCATGGCCCGGATAATGAGCGAGGTAGCCTGCGAGCCCGAGTTGCCGCCCGAGCTGATAATCAAGGGGATGAACTGCACCAATATAATGGCTTTTTGCAGCTCGCCTTCGAAGAACTGCATGGCCGAGGCCGTCAGCAGCTCGCCCAAGAACAGCACCACCAGCCAGCCGGCGCGCTTCTGCACCAGCCGCATCAGTGGCGTGGTCATGTAGGGCTCATCCAGGGCCTCCGAACCACCGAATTTCTGAATGTCCTCGGTATCTTCTTCCTCCCGGATGCTCAGGATATCGTCTAGCGTCACGATACCTAGGAGGATGCCCTGGTCGGCGCTCACCACGGGCAGCGCGCCGCGGTCATTGCGCCGAAACACGTCGATGGCCTCCTCCTGGTCCTGGTTCACGGTGAGCTGCACAAAGCGGTGGTCCATGAGGTCGCGCACCCGCGTGGCGGGGTTGGCCAGCAAGAACTCCCGGATGCGAATGTCGTCGATGAGCACGCCGCGGGCATCGGTCACGTAGAGCACGTTCAGCGTTTCACTTTGCCCACCGTGCTGGCGCACGTAGTCGAGCGATTGCTGAATGGTCCAGTTCTCGCGGATGGCGATGTAGTCGGGCGTCATCAAGCGGCCTACTGAGTACTCAGGGTAGCCCAGCAACTGCAAGGTCACGCGGCGCTCGGGCTCCGAGAGGTTTTGCACCAGCTCGGCTACGAAGTTGGCGGGCAGATATTCTAGCAGCGCCGTGCGGTCGTCGGGCGACATCTCGTTGAGGATGTCCGTAATCTTGTCCTGCGCGAGGTTGTCCAGGAAGTGGCGTTGTATTTCCAGGTCGAGGTACTCAAATACCTCGGTGGCCAGCTGCAGCGGAAGTAACCGAAAAATAATAAGCTGCTCGCGCTCGTCTTCGTTTTCAATCAGCTCTACCAGTTCGGCGGGCTGAAAAGAACGCAGCAGCTTTTTCAGCTTAAAGAATTCGCCCTCCTGGATTAGCGATGTAATATGGTCCACGGTTTCGGGCGAGGTCATAGGCAGGGCGTAAAAACCGAAAAGTGTCGGTGAAGATGAGTGTTTCGCTAGGCAAGAGTTGGGGCGCCCTGCAAAATTACTGCCCAGTTACGTTGTAAGACACGGCCTAGGTGTCAATTTTGGCGTACTTCGTCTCTGCAACACTTCCTCCCGCTGCTTTGACTCCTGTTTCTGTGCCTTCTGCTGCTGCCGCGCCCCAAGGAACCATTGTGCTGCTGGGCGGTGGCTACGACGACCCCACGCTAGCCTTACTGGCCGGCCTGCTGCCCGACCGCCACGCGCCCATCGAGATACTAACCACCGCCACGGCCTACGAGCCGGCTGCCACGCACGCCGCCTACGCTCGCGTGCTGGGCACCCTAGGGTGCCCGCACGTGGCGCACCTGCAGGTAGATAGCGAGCACCCCGCCGACGCGCCCGCCACCCTGGCCCGGCTGCAAGCGGCCGCCCTAGTGTTCCTGACCGGCGGCAACCAGGAACGGCTGACCGAGTGCCTGGCCGGCACGCAGTTCCTGGAGATTTTGCGCCAGCGCTACCAGCGCGAGGCGGGTTTTTTATTGGCGGGCACCAGCGCCGGCGCCTCGGCCCTGGGCGGACAAATGCTAGTGGCCGGCCGCGGCTGGCGCAGCCTGCTGGGCGGTGGCATTGAGGTAATACCGGGCCTAGGACTGTTGCCCAACTTGCTTATAGACCAGCACTTTGTGGAGCGCGACCGTTACCCGCGCCTGCTGCACGCGGTGCTGGCCCACCCGCACCTACTGGGCCTGGGCCTGAGCGAAGAAACCGGCCTGCTGCTACACCCCGGCCGCCCTGCCGAGGTGTTTGGCACCGAAGTAGTGGTAGTGGTCGATGCCCACCATGTGACGGCCAACAACGTGGCCACGCTGCCCAAAGGCCGCCCCCTAGGTGCCCGCGGCCTTACCGTAGACTTGCTAGTGGCCGGCGACACGTTGGTAATGAGCAATGAGGGTAATGAGGGTGAGTAGTAACGAGCGGATTATTATGCAGTATCACGCTTATTACCCATTACTCCTATTACCTATTCTAAAAAGCTGGGCACCAAATAGGGATATATTTGCGTTGGGCTGCCGAATAAGCTTAGGATAATGCCGTTACTTCGTTTTGGGCCGCGCCTGGCCGTATTGTTTGTCCTGCTGCTGGCTGGGGCCTGCATGCGCAAAACCGTATCGTTCAACTCCAAACTCGACCAGCCGCTGCTAGCCGGGGCCGCTGCGCCCGGCGATACCCTCACCACTACTGGCAAGAAGAACCCCAAGCTGAGCATCGCGGGCCGCAAGGCTGTGCTGACTAAGGAAGAGGAGCGCGCCGCCAAAGAGGTGGAAAAAGCCGCCCAGCGAAAAGACAAGGCGCCCAAGAAGAAAAAGCTTTTCCTAGGTGAGCGCACCAAGAAGGGCTACTACAAGACGGGCACTGGCAAAAGCCAGGAAGTCGTCATTTTCTACTACCTCAAGAATTTCAAGCAGCCCAGCGCGATGGCGCCGGCGGCTTTCTACTACAACCCGCGCAAGCACAAAATATTCGCTGCCAACGGCGAGCTTGACCCTAGCGCCGACAAGGTGCTGCACGGCCCGTTTAAGCGAATGCGCAATAATCAGGTCATTGAGTCGGGCTACTACGCCCTAGGTACCAAGCACCTGCGCTGGGAGCGCTACGACGCTAAGGGCAACCTCACGGCTAAGTCGCACTTCGAGATGGGCTTTCCGCGCGATGCCAACATCAGCTACTACGATGGCGGCAACACCATGATAAAGGAGGTGGTGCCTTACGTAAATGGCAAGCTGGAAGGCGACTACGTGAAGTATACCGCCGATGGCAAGCGCGAGTGGAGCGGCCACTTTGAGAACGGCCGCCGCGTGGGTGAGTGGACCAACTACTGGGATTACAAAGGCTACCGCCACTACGTATTTCAATACGGTGAAACCGGCTACGAGCCCGAAGTGGCTGAGCCCGAACTCATCCGGGAGTACAGCCACGGTGGCTCGCCCATCTACGACAAGGAGAAGAACCTCGATAAGCGCGGCGAGGCCGACCCCGACGCTACCAAAAACGACCCGCGCCGCCCCGGCAGCCACGGCCCACCTGCCCAGCGGGCACCCGTGCGCAAAACCCAGGCGCGTCGCCCTGGCTACCACCCTAAGGCGCCCGTAGCTACGCCGCCCGCCGTGCCAGCTTCGCCTACCGACCCTGCTCCCTAGGTTGTTGGGGTTCGGAGCGTTTGGGTAATAGTCAAAAAGGTCATGCAGAGCGTAGCGAAGCATGACCTTTTTAGCTTGCTTTATTTAAAGTGCTTTACATCAATTTTTCGGCTGCGTGTGGCGCCTGCCTAGGTGCCAAGAGAAATGTGGATAAAAGGTAAGAGGTAGCTGCTAAAAGCTGCCGGTGCTACTGCACCCGTGAGCTAACCTGATGGAGATTCCTGCGTTGTAGCTCCTCGGTAACACTCACTTTCCTTTTCTATGTCTGATAAACCCACCATCTTCCCGCCCCAGAAGCAGGATGCCGGCGCCGGCCACCCCGGCCTCGAATCAAAAATGACACCCGAGCCCGAGCACATTCGTGAGGGCTACAAGGGCGCCGACAAGCTGCTGAATAAGATTGCTCTCATCACGGGCGGCGACTCAGGCATTGGTCGGGCTGTGGCAGTGCACTTCGCTCGCGAGGGGGCCAATGTGGCCATCGTGTACATGCCCAGCGAGCAGGAAGACGCCGAAAAAACCCAGCGGCTGGTGCAGGCCGAAGGCCGTCACTGCCTGCTGCTGCCCGGCGACCTGAAGGTGCCCGCCTTTTGCGAAGAGATAGTGGAGCGCACCGTGGCTGAGTACGGAAAGCTAGACGTGCTCGTCAACAACGCTGCCGAGCAAAACTGGCACGACTCGCTTGAAGAAATCACCAACGAGGAGCTCGATAGTATCTTCAACCTCAACATCATCGCCATGTTCCGCATCACGCGCACGGCGCTGAAGCACCTGAAGGAAGGGGCGGCTATCATCAACACCACCTCGGTGAACGCCTACAAGGGCAATGAGCAGCTGCTCGACTACACCTCAACGAAAGGCGCCATTGAGGCATTTACGCGGGCTTTGTCGCTACAACTCATCAAGAAGGGCATTCGGGTAAATTCGGTAGCGCCCGGCCCCATCTGGACGCCCTTCGTAACGGCCGCCGGCCTGCTCAAGCTGCCGTTCTTTGGCAAAGACGTGCCCATGGGCCGTGCCGGCCAGCCCTCCGAAGTGGCGCCTGCCTACGTGTTCCTGGCTTCGGAAGACGCTTCGTATTTTTCGGGCCAGACGCTGCACCCCAACGGTGGCTCGGTAGTGAATGCCTAGTGGCTCCCTAGGTGCTAAATAAATTGTTGCCAGCCCGTTAGTAGCGGGCTGGCAACTTCATTTATAGCTCACCGTATTAGGCGCTATCGTGGCCTAGGGTCGCGCTTTTTTCGACTATCTATTCTTTCCCGATGAATACCAAGCTCCTTCTGGTAGCCGCCGCTGCGGCCTTTGCTACCGCTTCTTGCTCGCAAGAAAAGAAAACCGAGACCACTGAGACTACCACCGTACCCGGTGGCGAGCAAACCACGACCACTACCGTAGACACGGCCGCCTACCGCACCTCGGCCGACGCGCTAGCCAACCAAGTAGCCGCCGACCTGAAAGCCTCTGACGCGGCCATCAAAACCCGCCTCCAAAACGCGTACTACACCCGCGGCCGCGCCCTGCGCGACCTCGACACGCGCTACGCTACTGATACCATCGGCCGCTACGCCGCCCTCAAGGCCCTGAACGACCAGACTACCAGCGAGGTAAAGACCATCGTGGACCCGGCGCAGTACAAAAGCTACACTGCTAGCCAAGGTACTTATTATGAAGGCCCATACACGGCTACGGTCGTGACGACGACCACCACCAAGCCTAGCCTAGGCGCCCGCGTGGGCCAGGGCTCGGGCATTAAAAAGCTGGAAAACGACGATGACGACCGCAAAGTGAAGTATAACAACGGCGCTAAAATTAAGCGCAGCGACGACGGCTCGTTAAAAATCAAGCGCGCCGACGGCACCAAAATCAAGATTGACGAAAACGGCAACCGCACGGTAAAAAAAGGCTTGTTTTAAGCTAGCCGCATCCCTCACAAAAAAGAGTCCTAGGTTATCCTAGGACTCTTTTTTGTGAGGGATGTAGCGCTAAGCCAGATTTAGAGCTTAGCTATTTTGCTTATCTCCAGGTAGTAATAGGTGGTGCCGGCCGGCGACGCGGGGGCAGGTTGCCCGTGTCCGCGATAAATGCCGCTGAAGCGCACCTTGGTGCCTACCGTTTTGAAGTTGGTAGGCAGGTCGCCGCATACCACGCCGACGTCTACCGAGTCGTAGGTGCCGGGAATGGCCCGCCAAACCACGTATTGCTGCAGCGCTTGGTCGAGCCTGATGGTTCCTTCCAGGTCAGCTACCTGCTTGGCATAGCTGCTGGTAGGGGCGCAGGACACGGCGAGGTCGGCATCTTTGGCGCAGCCGCCAGCGCCGAGCAGCAAAGTACCTAGGAGACAAGAAAGCGTAGCGGTTTTCATAAACTCAGAAAGCAGACCGGAGGATACTTCTAGATGCCTAGCGGGCTGCCAATGGTTGCACGCTACTGCTGCACCAGCGTCTGAGCCTGAAAAGCTACCTAGGCATCCAGCTGAGGCTCAGGCCCTGAAAGGGCCCTAGGCTGTAGGGACTAAGTTGCGGCTGCCGGTACCAGGGGCGCGGATGCGCGGGCGCCTGCCAGCCTGTGCCGCCACTGGGGCTTGGGGCGGTGGGCTCGGGCACTCGGGTGCGGCCGTTGCGCACGGCTATTTTGGCGAAGCCGTAGCCCAGCGCAATACCTAGGGGGTAGTCGCTGGCCCAGTGCACGCCGTTGTTGAGCATGGCGTAGCCGAGCACGCCCATCAGGCCATAGCCCACCGGGCGGATGAACTTGTACTCGGGGTAGTTTTCGGCGATAACCGTGACCGTGGCCATGGCCGTGGCTAGGTGCCCGGTCGGGAAAGCATCGTAGTTCGACACGTTGTTTTGGTACGTGTTGTAGGACGGCAGGAAAAACCAGCGACCTCGGTCCTGGGTGGCGCGAAAGGGGCTTTGACGGCCAGTCGTGCGCTTGAGAGCCTGCACCACCAAGCCCGTGCTCAGGATGGCTTCACCGAGCTGAGAGGCAGTTTGCGAAGCCCGGTTATCCTTCTTAATTATCCCATAGGCCAAAAACGAGGTGGCAATGCTAAGGTGCGTCCAGCCATCGCCCAGGAAATAAAACGTGGTGTTGAGGTTATCGGGTACCTGCATCTCCAGCGGTATTTTGGTACCGCCCAGGCGTACGGGGATGTAAAACAGGTCGCGCTTGATGTCGGCATTGTCGAGGCCGATGTAGCGCCCAAAGCGCTGCGACCCGCGGATAATCTGGTCGTCGACCGCGTACAGCGCCGCCGAGCCCAGGGCAATGGCCACAAACGCCGGCACGTTGTCGCGCTTAAAGTAAGTGCCTGGAAACTGCACCAGGTCGCGCGGAATGTGCAGGAGCCAGCGCAGCTGCCCCGGCCGCTCGTAGTGGTACGTGACGCCGGGCGCTACCGTGTAGTCGGTGCGCCAGGGGCGATGCCCCGGCTTCACTTTTATTTTTAGCTTGCCCGAGTCTGCTGGGGCTGCTAGGTCGGCTGCAAGCCGGCTGGTCGTATCAGAGGCAACTACCTGGCTCGAATCGGCGGGGTACTTTGTTGCTGGCCGTGGTGTGGCGCTGGCCGATAGTGCCAAGGCCCAAAAAACTCCCAGTAGCCACCGGCCCGGGTGGCGGGGAAACGTAAACTTTACCAAAACTTTTAGAATAAATAACTACTCACCCGCACGCTGCTTCGGGCCGGAACAGTGACGAACTTGGCCATATAATATTTTGGCAAAGATAACTTAGGCGTAATATCCTGACGTAGCAACGAAGATGAAAATCAGGTGTAGTACTCAGTAATACAGGTAACTACTGCTGAGTTTTCGCCGTTAGGTAGCTTTGTGAAAATGACTGCTGCCCCCCTCGCCACCGCGCTCGCTGGCGTTCCCAATCGCTTTCAAGCCCAGTTCGACGCGCTGCGGGTGCAGGCCCCGGCCCTGCGCCGCGAAGACGCCGCTGCCCGCCGCCAGCGCCTGCAGCGGCTGGCCGACTGGCTCACGGCCCATCGCTCCGACATTCAGCAGGCGCTGTACCAGGATTTTCGCAAGCCGCCGGCCGAAACCGACGTTACCGAAATCTGGGCTTCGCTTGTCGAGCTCAAGCACACTAGCCGCCACCTAGGGCAGTGGCTGGCGCCACGCCGCGTGGGTACCCCGCTGGCCCTGATGGGCACCAAGAGCTGGGTGCAGGTCGAGCCCAAGGGCGTGGTGCTCATCATCGCGCCCTGGAACTATCCCTTTTACCTGGCCATCGACCCGCTGATATCGGCCATCGCGGCTGGCAACGCCGTCGTTATCAAGCCCGCCGAGCAAACACCGGCCACTTCGGCGCTGTTGCGCCGGCTGTGCGAAGACTTGTTTCCGGCCAATGAGGTGTGGGTGGCGGAAGGCGACAAAGAAGTAGCCACCGAGCTGCTGCGCCTGCCTTGGGACCATATTTTCTTTACCGGCTCGCCCCAAATAGGGAAGATTGTGATGCGCGCCGCCGCTGAGCACCTCAGCAGCGTGACGCTGGAACTAGGCGGCAAGAGCCCGGCCATTGTAGACGACACCGCTAACCTGCGCGATGCTGCCGAAAAAATAGTGTGGGGCAAGTTCCTCAACGCCGGCCAAACCTGCGTGGCGCCCGACTATGTGTTGGTGCATGCCAGCGCCCAGGCCGGCTTGGTAGCCGAGATGAAGGCGGCTATTGCTAGGTATTACAATGCTGAAGGCAAAGGCGTAAGACAGTCCGAGTCCTACGCTCGCATCGTAAACCAGCACCACTATGCCCGTGTAACTCGACTGCTCGAAGATGCTGAGATGCGCGGTGCCACCGTGGCTACGGGCGGCGGCGTCGATGAGCAGCAGTACTACATCGAGCCTACTATTCTCACCGACGTGCCCACGGACGCGGCCGTGCTGGAAGAGGAAATTTTTGGCCCCATCCTGCCCGTCATTGCCTTCGCCACACTGCCCGATATGGCTGCCTACGTCAACGCGCGCCTGAAGCCGCTGGCGCAGTACGTGTTCACGACCAGCAAGAAAAACCGTCGCTACTTGCTAGATAACATCGCGGCGGGCGGCGCGGCGGTCAACGAAACCATTATTCAGCTGGCACACCCCGAGCTACCCTTCGGCGGGGTCGGCAACTCGGGCCTAGGCAAGGCGCACGGCCACGCGGGCTTCCTGGCATTCAGCAACGAGAAGTCGGTGCTGCAACAGCGCATTGGCCGCACCGGCATCAAAACCATGTACCCGCCCTACAACTCGGGCGTGAAGCGCCTGATAGGCTGGCTATTGAAGTATTTGTAACCCCTAGGCTAGCAGGAATGAGTATATTTATTTGAAAAGCAGCTAGGATGGGACAAGCCGAAACTCAACCTCGCCAGTACACGCCAGCCGAATACTTCGCGCTGGAAGCGCAGAGCGAGGTGCGCTACGAATACTTTGAAGGCGAGGTGTTTGCAATAGCAGGGGCTAGCGTGTCACACAACCTCATCAAAAATAACCTGATGGCTGGCGGCCCGGCGTCCGCCAGCGTGGTTGCCGCTTGTTTGATGAAAATGTGCGGTTAGTTGTTCAGGAAAATAGATACTATACCTACCCCGACGTAATGGTCAGCTGCGACCCTGCTGACCGACGCGACCCTTACCAACTGCGCCAGCCAGTTTTGATTGCCAAAATTCTTTCGCCGTCTACCGCCGAATACGACCGCACAGAAAAATTCGAGCATTACCAAAAGCTACCGAGTCTGCGCCACTACCTGCTGGTATCAAAAGCAGCCTGGATTGTGGAATGGTTTCGGCGCGACGAGACCGGGCAGTGGATTTACCTGCTGCTCAAAGGCCCCGACAGCGTACTGGAAATTCCGGACCTAGGGCTGGTGCTGCCACTGCGTGAACTGTACGACGACACCGAGGTAGCATCGCTACGTCTGGCGCCGCCTGCAAGCTAGACTATTGCCGCTGCTGCATTTCAGCCTGAATCTGGGCTTGCTTAGTTTGCAGCTCTTTGTATTTGGTGGGGCCTAGGAGGGTGCGCAACTGACTGGCCGACTTAGCGTTGATGCGCTTAAGCTCCGCGTTGAGCTGGGGCGACTGGGCGGGGTATTGCTGGCGGGCGGCATTGGCCTGCTCCACTGTCGAGTTCAACACCTGGCGCAGTGGGCCCGTTTTGTCGGCTGGCAGGTGCAGCACGGTCGTCATGGCATCGGCGAGGTCGCGGGCGGCCTTAGGCGGGGTGGGCGAGTCGGGCGTGCGCACCGTTTCGACTACCACTGGCGGCGGAACCGGGGCATCGTCGCGGTGGCGGTGAAAGAGGGCGCAGCTGCTGGTAAACAGGAGGAGGGCCGCGTAGCCAAACTGGCCGAATAGACGAGGTGTAAGCATGGAAGAGCGAGGTAAAAGCACTACTACGCAAAAAGCCGGCGCGTGGCGCGCCGGCTTTTTGCGTAGTAGTTGTTCGTCGTTCGTTGTCAGTTGCCAGTATTGCTACTAATAATGCAGTAGCAAGCCTGCGCTAGGCAGCTATCGTGCGCGTCAGCACCCGTTCTTCTTGTAGGTCGAGGTTTATTTGAGCCATTACCTCACCTAGGAGGCCTTCCACCGATTTTACAAGGCCTTGCAAAGGCTCAGGTTGAAACTCGCCGTCCCACTTATTAAGCTTCTCAACGGGGGGCAGCGCCTGCCAGGCGTTGAGGTGCTGCAAGCTGGGCTTGAGCGTGTGGGCCGTGCCCTTGAGCAGCGTTAGGTTGGCTTCGCGCAGGCCCTGGTGCAGCTCTTGCAAGGCCTCGTGGCAGCTCTCCAGGAAAGTGTGCAGCATGAATACCACAAACTCGGGGTCGCCCTGCCCAGCCTGTAGCAAGTCATTGATGCAGTAGAGGCTAGTGGTGTTTGCAGGGGTGCGCTCGGGGCCAGCCAGGGAGGGCAACGCCATTTAGCCAGCATATTGGGCCGGCAGCAGCCAGTCGCTCAGCACTTGCAGCAGTTGTGCCTCCTGAAAGGGCTTGGCGAGGTAGCCGTTCATGCCGGCGGCCAGGCATTTTTCGCGCTCGCCATTGATGGCGTTGGCCGTGAGGGCGATAATGGGCGTGGTGATGCCTAGCTGCTGGCGCAGCACAGCGGTAGCAGCGTAGCCATCCATCACGGGCATCTGCACGTCCATCAGAATAAGGTCGAAGTCCTGGCGGCGAATCAGCTCTACGGCCCGGCTGCCGTGCTCGGCCTCGGTTACCTGCACGTCGGCCTGGGCCAGGAATGATTTCGCAATCTGACGGTTGAATAAGTTGTCTTCTACCAGCAGCACGTGCTTATTGCGCAGGTGCTCACGCAATACGTTGGCCTCGGCGGTGGGGTGCTCGGGCTGTGGCAGGTTGTGCGCGGCGCCTACGGGCAGGCGCAGCGCAAAGCGCGTGGTGGTACCCTTGTGCTTGCGGCTGGTCACCTTTATTTCGCTGCCCATCAGTTGCACCAGGTTGCGGCTGATGCTGAGCCCTAGGCCGGTACCGCCAAACTTGCGCGACACCGACGAGTCGGCCTGGCTGAATTCCTGGAAAATAGTTTCTAGGTATTCCGGCTCGATGCCAATGCCCGTGTCCGACACCCGGAACTCGACCGACACCATGCCTTGCGGCCCGTTGAAATCGGCTGCCTGCAGCGCGCACGAGATAGTAACGTTACCTTTCTCAGTGAACTTGAGCGCATTGCCAGCCAGATTGAGCAGCACTTGCCGAATGCGGTAGGGGTCGCCGAGGAGCACGGGCGGCACCTGCGCCCCTAGCTCCATCACGAGGCTCAGGCCTTTTTCGGCCGCCTTAAAGTGCAGGGTCTGCTCGATTTGGGAGAGTAGCTCGGTGGGGGCGAAGCCAATGGTTTCGAGCGCGAGCTTACCCATTTCGAGCTTCGACAAGTCTAGTACGTCGTTGATGATAACCAAGAGGTTATCGGCCGAGGTGGCAATGGCCTGCTGGTAGTTGAGCTGCGTGGGGCTGAGTGGCGTCTTAGCCAGCAGCTGGCTCATGCCCAATATGGCGTTCATGGGCGTGCGGATTTCGTGGCTCATATTGGCCAGAAACGCTTCCTTCACCCGCACCGATTCCTCGGCCACCAGCTTGGCCTGGGTGAGGGCCTGCTCGGCCAGCACCTGCTCCGTGATGTCGTGCCCGTAGCCCAGGAGCAAGTATAGCGAGCCATCGGCGTGGAACACTGGCTGCAAAAACCGCATCAGGTGGCGCGTGCCCTCGGGCCGGGTAAAGCTCTCGGCATAGGTCACGAGCCGGCGCTCGCGCACGGCCTGCTCGAAGCGGGCGTGGCGCTCCTCGGCCATGCTGCGGGGCCGGCCGGTGCGAGCAAAATACTCAAAATTGTCGCGCCCAATTACCCATTCACGTGTTTCGGGGTTTGATATACCGCGCTCGTTAACAAAAAGGTAGCGGAATTGGGCGTCGAAAATGCCAATGTCGCAGGGCAGCTGGTTGAATATGAATTCGTAGAAAGCGCGTTGCTCTACCAGCTGCTTCTCGGCTTGGTAGCGCTCGGTCACGTTGAGGCCCATACTTACCAGTAGACGTAGCTCGCCGCCGGGGCCATACACCGGCCGCAGCTGGCGCAACATGCGCTGCGTGCCCGTTGGGGTCATTAGAAGTTCTTCCCATTGCACCTCGCTGCGCTGCTGCACGGCCAGGTCGAAGCGGCGGTCGCGCTCGGCGGCCAACTCCTCGGGCAACTGGCGGTGGGTGCAGGCCGTCTGGTTGGTTTTGCCGATTATCCACTCGCGTACCACGGGGTCGCTTACTTCGCTGGCATTGGCAAAGCGGTAGCGGTGCTCGGCATCAAGGGCGGCTACGTCGATGGGCAGCTCGTGCAGGATGGTCTCATAAAACTCACGCTGCTCGGCCAGGCGCTGCTCGGCACAATACACCGAAGTGCAGTCGGTTAAGTATAGGGTGGCGCAGGTTTCGCCGGGGCCGGGCACGGCCTGCAGTAGATACCAGCGGTCGGCCAGGGCTATTTCCTGCTGTTGCGCGGTGCCTGTGCGCAGGGCCTTGCGCACTAGCGGCAGTAGGTAGCCATTAGGCTGCGACTCGTGCCGCAGGGCCGGACCCAGGGCTTGGGCAGCGGCGTTGGCGTAGCGAGTTTCGCCGGTGGCCGTCAGCAGCAGTACGGGGTTGGGGTTTTGCTCGAGTAGGCGCGCGAGCAGCGGCATGTGTGCAGCGGGGCTTGCTAGGGCCGGCCCTGGCAGCGCGGTGGGTGACCCCGCCGCCTCGGGGCTATACATGGGGTAGCACAGCACTTGGCCGCTGGCGTGCGGCGGCCCCGAGCCAGGCGGCAACTGCTCGAGCAGGGCTCGGTAGCGATTGTTCTGGAACGCAACCTGAGCTTGGGCCTGGGCTAGGGCTTGCCGAAGCTCGGCTAGCTGCAACTCAGCATACGCCTGCCGGGCATATTCCTCATCTGGCGAAGTAGATAGAGAAGTAGGAATAACAGTACCAGAATCGATTGACATAATAATAGTATAGGTGCAGGAATAGCAAATATAAGTAGCCGATATAGAGTTAAGAATCTAGTTTTCTTGCGTTTGGAAATAATACAATTTGTACTTTGCGGATAAAATATTAAATAAAACAGTCTTGTTTATTCTCGTCCTTAAGCAGCCTAATCAGCTTACTGGCTGGCAGTGAAGCGGTGGCACCTAGGGGCACTCGTGCTGGCTCCACTAGTGCCCCCTAGGTGCCAGGTGCCATAAAAGGCCTCCGAAGGCCTTAAAAGGGTAAATTATTTTTTAAATCTTGGGCTAAATAGTGCGCCAGTGCCATAATAGTGAGCATTGGATTGACGCCGCTACAGGCTGGAAAAGCCGAGCCATCGGCTACGAAAAGGCCGCGTACTTCCACGGTTTCGCCGTTAGGGCGCAGGGGGTGGGTGGCGGCGTGGCCCCCTAGGCGGCAACTACTCATTTGGTGGGCGCTGTAGAGGCCAAACTGGTTGGGCCGCCAGCCGAGCTGCGGCAGCTGGGCAAGCACCTCGGGGTTGTGAGGCACGCCGGCGGTGGCGCGCAGGGTGGGCAGGGTGCCGTGGGGCAGGTGCACAGTGTGCGCCCCGGCTGCCACATGGATGTCGGCCGCTGCCCGCACGCCCACAAGCAGGTTGGCGCGGTCGAAGTCCGATAGGGTATAGTCGAGCAACGGCGCGCCGTGCTTGTCGAGGCGCACGCTGCCCCCGTCGCGGTCGCGGGTGAGCACGATAAACGACCCTAGGTGGTCGGCGCCTTGCAGCAGTTGGCGGTGGGCCTGGCCGCCGCGCCACGGCAGCACCATGGCCAGCAGGCCAGGGTGCGTGGGCGGGGTTTCGAGCTTCACGCCGAAGTTGGTGCCGTGCAGCCGGGCGTAGGTGTCGTTGACAATGCTCATGCTGGGGCCGTGCCACGAGTGCATAGCGTGCGGGTAGTGCGCGGCCACTACCACCGTGGGGTGCAGGTGCAGGTGCTGTCCTAGGTGGGGGTGGCGCAGCCCACTGCGCAGCAATAGGGCCGGCGTGTGCACGGCCCCGCCGGCCACCACCACTACCCGCGCCCGCACCACAATGCGCACCGGCTGGCCTGCGGCCGTGGTGTGCACGGCTTCGGCGCCGGTGGCCTGGCCGGCGGCCGTGGTCACGCGCACGGCCCGCGTGCCGGGCAGAAGACGTGCGCCGTGCGCCACAGCCGTGCGCAGGTAAGTATTTAGGGTGCCTTGCTTGATGCCCTGCGCATCGCCTAAGGAGGAGTACCCTAGGTTCTGAAAATGCACCTCGGAGTCAGTAAGCCCTTTCTCATTGCGCGGAATGAGGTGCGTGGCTTGCCCCAGCCGAGCCGAGCCGTCGCGCAGGGCTTGGTTTTGGCCGTTGTGGCGTGGGTAGTCGGTGTTGACGCTTAAGGCCTGGCTCACCGCATCGAGGCTGGCTTGGAACGCGGCCGAGGCGAAATGCGGCGCGGCATGCTCGCGGGCCCACTCTTCCAGGATATAGTCGGGCGTGCGAAACGCCCCGGCCCAGTTGACGGTGGTGCCGCCCCCCAGGCATGCGCCCGCCAGCAGGCTGATGCCACCATCTTGGGTGCTGAGGGCGCCGCGCGCCTCGTAAAGCTGGCTCAGCATGTCGGCCTCGCGCTGCGTGAAGTCGGCCGCATCGAAGTACGGGCCCTTTTCCAGTACCAGTACATCGTGGCCGGCCTGGGCTAGCTCGCCGGCCACCACGCCGCCCCCCGCCCCCGAGCCAATGACCAGCACCTCGCAGTCGTAGGTAGTATCGGCGAGCGGCGCCAGCGTTGGTAGGGGCTGGGCCACGGGTGGGCCATCGCTGCCCAGCGGCAGTGCCGGGCCGGGGTAGCCCAGCGTTGCCCAGGCCGGGTGGGGGCAGCCATCGGCCGGGGTGCTGCCGTAGTACAAGAACATGCAAAGCTTGCGCAGTGCCTGAAACCCCTTGCGCAGCGCGGACAGCCGCGAACTGGCCCAACTCAGCAGTACTTGCTCGCGCTGGGCCGGCGTGAGCTGCCCAAAGGGCCGCAGCGGCCCCAGCCAGCTCAGGCCCAGCAGGGGCTTGTCGAGCAGGTCGAGCAGCTTGCCAAACTCTTCCTGGGCACCTAGGGGCTGCGCCCGAATAGTTTGCGTAGCCTGCTCAAAGTCAAACAGCGCCGAGCCGGGCGGCAGTGCGGGCGGCCCCGCGCTGGCCGGAATAAAAACGTCGGCAATGGCGCTGAGAATGGCTTGGCGAGCAGGCGTGAGCGTAAACATATGTTGGGCGCTGTTAAACAGCCCAAAAGGTACAGCATAGCGCTCAAAATAGTAGGCGTGCCGAGTAGTTTAGGGGAGTGGCGCGGGCTCGTAGTCCACGATGCAGTAGGCTTCGCGTAGGCAATAGCACCCACTCGCGGACTACAAGCCCGCGCTACTGTACAATAGCCGCATAAATGCCCTAGGTGGCCGTAGCTGCCAAGCCGCCAGGATGCAGCCACTCGCCCAGGCGGCTTTTTACTTCGACGGGCGTCAGGTTGCGGTAGATTTCGCCTTGGCGAACCAGGCTTACCTGGCCGGTTTCTTCACTCACTACCAGCACAATGGCATCGGTGGCCTCGGTAAGGCCCAGGGCGGCCCGGTGGCGCAGACCTAGGGCAGCGGGCACTTCGGGGTTTTGGCTCACGGGCAAGATGCAGCGCGCCGCCCGCAGCCGGCCCTGCGCAATAATGACGGCGCCATCATGTAAAGGACTGGTTTTCTGAAAAATAGCCAGTATCAAGCGCTTGCTCACCTCAGCGTCGAGCAGGTCGCCCGATTCGGCGTAGGCGCTGAGGTCGGAGGCGCGGGCAAAGCAGATGAGCGCGCCGGTTTCTTGGGTGGCGAGGGTTTTGGCAGCTTCTACGAAGGGTGCCAGCGGCAGGTGGGTGTCGGAGCTGGTTTCGCGGCGCCACCACCCTAGGGGGCTGCCGCCCTCCAGGGCTACCTTGCCCACATTCACCAAAAACCGCCTGATTTCCTGCTGAAACAAGATGACGCTGGCCAGCACGCCCACGTTCATTACCTCGCCCAGAATGGATGACAGTAGCCCTAGCCCCAACACATTCACTAGCAAATACACGAGGTACACGCTGAGGCCCCCGAGCGCTACATTGAGCGCCACCGAGCCGCGCAGCAGCTTGTAGAGCTGGTAGAGCAGCACCGTTACCAGTAGCACATCGGCCACATCGACTAGGCCAACATGCAGAAAGCGAAAGGGATAAGGGAGGTTCATGGTTAGGGTAGGAAGTAGGTAGGCCGGCAGGTGTTTGTCGTGAATTGGCGGTGCGCGCCCCAACAAACGGTTACCCTACCATCTCATGCAGCCGCACCACCTGCCGGGCTTCGGGCACGTCGTGCACGCGCAGCAGGCGGGCGCCGCCGCGCAGGGCCCAGGCGTGCAGAGCAGTGGTGCCATTGAGCGCCGTGTCGGGGCTTAAATTCAAAAATTTGTGCACCATGGCCTTGCGCGAGAGACCCACCAGCAGGCCGTGCCCTAGGGGTGCCAGCTCAGGCAGGCGGCGCAGCAGCTCAAAGTTTTGAGGCGCGTTTTTGGCGAAGCCAAAGCCAGGGTCGAGCAGCACATCGGCGGGCGGGTGACCGCCGTTGGCCTGGCGCAGGCGCGCTAGCTGGTCCCTGAAAAAGCGCAGAATGGTCAGCACCAGGTCCTCGTCGTAGTGCGTGAGGGTGCGCATGGTTTGGGGGTTGCCGCGCAGGTGCATGAGGCAGTAGGGCACTCCTAGGCGCGCCACAGTGGCAAACATGTCGGCATCGAGGGTGCCACCGCCAATATCATTTACTAGGTCGGCGCCGGCGGCTACGGCCTCGGCGGCCACGGCAGCCCGGAAAGTATCGACCGAGATAAACGCGGCCGGAAACTCGCGGCGCAAGGCCTCGATGGCGGGCAGCAGGCGGCGTAGCTCCTCGGCGGGGGCAATGTCGTCGGCGCCGGGGCGCGAGCTGTAGCCGCCCACGTCGAGGGCCGCCGCGCCAGCGGTTAGCATGGCTTCGGCGCGGTGCAGCAGGGCGGTTTCGTCGCTGGGGCTGAGGCGCGAGCCGGGATAAAATGAATCGGGCGTAAGGTTGAGAATGCCCATTATCTGCGGCTGGCGCAGGTTGAGCAGGCGGCCGTGGGGGCTACGCAGGGTGTGGGTGAAGCTAGGGAACAGGGTGGGGTTGGGCATGGGCGGCGGGGTGCGGCAGGTCAAATATCCGGGTTTAGGGGCGAACTTGCCGGGGCTTTCTTACTGAGTACTCCCGCATGCCCTTGACTACCGCTGACCACTACGACCTTATTCTGGCCCGGTGCCGCGAGCTGTTTCTGGCCAAAACCCACGACTACGGCACAGCCTGGCGCATTCTGCGCCTGCCCTCCGTCACGGACCAGATTTTTATTAAGGCCAACCGCATTCGCACCATTCAGGAGGTGGGTCAGCAGATGATAGCCGACGATGTAGACGGCGAGTTTGTGGCCATCATCAATTACTGCCTCATTGCCCTGATGCAGCTGCGCCTGCCCGCCGATGCGCCGCTCGACCTGCCTGCCGACCAGGTAGCGGCCAGCTACGACGAAGAAAACGCCCGCAACCGCGACCTGCTGCTGGCCAAAAACCACGACTACGGCGAAGCCTGGCGCCAAATGCGGGTGTCAAGCATCACCGACCTCATTCTGATGAAGCTGCACCGCATCAAGCAGCTCGAAGACCTGGGCGGCGTGGCCCGCGTGAGCGAGGGCGTGGAGGGCGGCTATCGCGATATGCTTAACTACGCCGTGTTTGCGCTCATCTTGCGCGAAGGGGCACGCAGCTGAAAGAAGCAGACCTAGGTCTGACATGGTGAGGAAGAACGACGAAGTAACCTTTCCTTTGCGTTGACTCTTTTGACACAAGCGTGCGTAGAAGAAAAATTACGCCGTCATCACTCCTCGTGCAGGCGTTATTCTCCTAGTATTTTTTAATTTAAAAACGTTCATGCGCCTCTTCACCCGCATTTGCTGGGCGCTGCTTGGCATCGTCTTTATCTTCTCTGGCCTGGTCAAGCTCAACGACCCCGTGGGCACGGCCATCAAGCTGGAAGAGTACTTCGAAGTTTTTGCCGTCGACCTGCCCAGCCTAGGTGGGGTGTTTGAGTGGTTTAAGAACCAAAGCCGTTTTCTGAGCATTGCCCTCAGCTCGCTCGAAGTAATCTTGGGGGTGGCGTTGTTGCTGCGCTGGTACCTGCGCCGCACGCTCTACATCTTGCTGGCGCTGCTGGTATTCTTCGGCTTTTTGACCTTCTATTCGGCGGCCTTCAACAAGGTCACGGACTGCGGCTGCTTTGGCGACTTTATCAAGCTCACGCCCTGGACTTCGTTTGTGAAGGACCTGCTGCTGTTGGTGCTGTGGGTAATCGTGTTTGCAGGGCAGCGCTTTCTGCGCCACCGCTTTGTGCAGGGCACGCCGGGCCTTATGACCATGACCTTTGCCAGCGCCCTGGCCATCGGCATTGGGGTGCGGGCGCTGGGGCACCTGCCGTACTTCGACTTCTTGCCCTATAAAGTGGGCAACAACATCGGCCAGCTGATGAAGCCGGCCGCACCGGCACGCTACCACTACACCTTTACGAAAGGTGACGAAACCAAGGAGTTTGAGGAGTTTCCGACCGACACGACCTGGAAGTACAAGTCCATGACCGTGCTCAACCCCGAAGAGTCGCGCCCGGTCATTACGGACCTGCGCCTGACCGACACCGACGGCAACGACGCTACCCAGCAGCTGCTGACCGGCAACAAGCTGGTGCTAGTGGTGCAGAATACCAATAAAGCCGACCGCGAGCGGTTTGAGCAGCTTAATGAGCTGTTTGCCGCGGCGGCCAAGTCGCGCAAGAAGATTGGCTTGATGACCATTACCAGCACCAGCGCGGGCAAGTTCGACGCCTTCCGCCACGAGGTAAACCTGGCCACGCCCTACTACTTTGCCGACGCCACGGTGCTCAAAACCATGATTCGGTCTAACCCCGGCCTCATCGTGCTGCACAATGGCATCGTTAGGGCCAAGTATCACTATCACGACATTCCGGCGCTATTCGAGATTGAAAAAACGCTGTAGCCGACCTTGAATCGTCTGTCATTGCGAGCGCAGCGAAGCAACCGCACCCAGACGAGACTTCCCGGGTGCGATTGCTTTGCTGCGCTCGCCATAACAGACGATTTACTGCATGCTTTCCTTTCTACTGCGCCGCTTGGGTCAGGGCCTGCTCGTGCTGGTGGGCGTGGCTACGGTGGTGTTTTTCCTGTTTAATGTGCTGCCCGGCGACCCGGCCGCGCTGCTGGCGGGTCAGCGCTCCGACGTAGGCACGCAGGCTGCCATTCGGGCCGACCTAGGGCTCGACGAGCCCCTGCCCAGCCGCCTGCTTGGCTACCTCAACGATGCCTCGCCGGTGGGCGTGCACGCGCGTGACTCGGCTGGCGTGGCACGCTACGGCGGGGTGGCGCTACTGCCCGTGGGCGGCCAGCGCGCCGTGGTGCTGAAGTGGCCCTACCTGCGCCGCTCGTTTCAGAGCAACCAAGACGTGCTAACGCTGCTGCTCAGCTATTTTCCGGGCACGCTGTGGTTGGCGCTGGCGGCCATGCTGCTAGCCGCTGTGGGCGGCGTAGCCCTAGGGGTGGCGGCGGCCCTGCGGCCCCAGTCGTGGCTCGATAGGGTGCTGGTGACCACCTCGGTGCTGGGCATTTCGGTGCCCTCGTTTGTGGCAGCCATCCTTATTGCGGTCACTTTTGGCTTTTACTGGAGCCACTGGACGGGCCTGAGCCTGACGGGGCAACTCTACGAAACCGACCCCTTCACCGGTGAAAGCCACTTGGTGCTGCGCAACCTGCTGCTGCCAGCCGTGGCTCTGGGGGTGCGGCCGTTGGCAATCATCATGCAGCTTACGCGCTCCTCTATGCTCGACGTGCTGAGCCAGGATTACATCCGTACGGCTCGCGCCAAGGGCCTGAGTGGGGGGCGCACCGTGTGGCGCCACGCCCTGCGCAATGCCCTCAACCCCGTCGTGACGGCCGTGTCGGGCTGGCTGGCGTCGCTGATGGCGGGCGCCTTCTTTATCGAGTATATCTTCAATTGGAAGGGCCTGGGCACCGTGACGCTGCGAGCCGTCGAAAATCTGGATTTCCCGGTGGTGATGGGCGCCACGCTGTTTGTGGCTGCCATTTTTGTGCTGGTCAATATCGCCGTGGATATGCTGTATGCCCTGCTCGACCCTAGGGTGAAAATCAATTAAGCGATGTATTTGTCCTTGCGAGCGTAGCGAAGCAATCGCATCAGGACGGGCCGTTCGGGCTCCAATCAGGTGCGATTGCTTTGCTACGCTCGCAAGGACAGACGTGCTCATTTGCTCTAACAATGAATAATCTATACCTCATTGGCCTGCCAGGCTCGGGCAAAACCACCATTGGCCGCCGCCTGGCGGCGCACTACGGCTGGGAGTTTCGGGACCTAGATGCAGACATCGTGGCGCAGGCCGGGCGCACGATACCCGAAATTTTTGCGGCTGAAGGGGAAGCTGGCTTTCGGCAGCGCGAGGCCGACGCGCTGCGGGCTGTGGCTGCCCGGCCCGGCCCGCCGCTAGTGCTGGCCACGGGTGGCGGCACCCCCTGCTTTCACGATAACCTAGGCGTACTGCACGCCACAGGCTTCACGCTGTGGCTCGATGTGCCGCTGCCCAAGCTGGTGCGCCGCCTGGTACGCGCCAGCAGCACGCGCCCACTTTTGGCCGCTACGGCCGCCCACGAAGCGCCGGAAACGGCACTTTTTGAGCAGCTCAACCGAACCCTAGCGGCTCGCGAGCGGTTCTACAGCCAAGCTCGCTTGCGCTACGCAGGGGCCGCCACGGTGGCGGCCATTACAGTTGCGTTAACTGAGGCGGGCTTCCGGCCTAGTCCAACTTAAACCGTGGACGGTCGTAAATTTGCCCTTTAATTCCTGATTTTATTAGCTTTCGTATGGAGATGGACACTGTTACTAAGCAGCCCGTTAAGCAGGCTGCCGCACCAGTTCGGCCCAAGCACAAAGGCTCGGCGCAGCTATTCAAAAACCCAGTGCTGGAGCGGCTTTCGCACACGCACATTGCCTTGCCGGTTAGCATTTTCGCTGCCACTGCGTTGATGAGCTTGTACTATGGTTTCACGCACGGTTTTCTATCGGGCGTGTCGGCACTAGGGCTGTTTCTGGGTGGGTGGCTGTTGTTCTCCTTTGCAGAATACCTAGTACACCGTTACCTGTACCACATTCCGGCTACCACGCCGGGCCGGGCCAAGTTTCAGTACACCATGCACGGCGTGCACCACGAGTACCCCAAGGATGAAACCCGGCTAGCCATGCCGCCCATCATCACGGTGTTTGTGGCTTCGCTGCTGTTCTTCATTTTCCGGTTTGTGTTCGGCACCTGGGCATTTGGCATTCTAGCCGGCTTCACGTTTGGCTACGCACTGTATCTATTTGTGCACTACGCCATTCACGTATATGCGCCCCCGAAGAACTTCCTGAAAGTGTGGTGGACGCACCACGCCCAGCACCACTACCGCCAGGATGAGGTGGCCTTCGGGGTGAGCAGCACCCTCTGGGACCACATCATCGGCACCATGCCCACCAAGCGCAACGCCTAGTACCTAGGTCGGTTAAGAACATAAAAAAGGCGCGGCCCCTACCTAGGGGCCGCGCCTTTTTGTATGAGTAAGCGGTAGCGCAACCTAGGCGCCTGTGTTTTTGCCGCCGCCGAGCTTGGTAACAATCCAGAAGATGATGGCCACCACGATAAACACGCCAATGACACCAATCCAGATGCCGCCTTTTACGAGGTCGCCGGCGAGTTCGCAGCCTGTGAGGGTGGTAGCCAGCATAGCCAGCACAAAGAATAGAGATAACCGTGAAGTCGTCATGGCGAGAAGTCAGGAAGTAAGGAGGAAGGGCGCCGCAGCTGCGAGCCCGCTGTTGGCAAGCTTACTCCTTACGAGAGCAAAAGGTTGGGCGCTACCTTCGCCCTTGTAGCCGCTGGTGCACTGGTAGCGGCGGCCTACCTACCCACTTCGCTTAGTTGTTTTTTTATGACTGCTTCTGCCCTCACCCAAGCTTTTACTCAGCATTTTGACGCTGCACCTACGCTATTGGTGCGCGCTCCTGGCCGTCTCAACCTCATCGGCGAGCACACCGACTACAACCAGGGGCTGGTGTTGCCGGGCGCCATTACACAGGCCGTCAGCTTTGCGTTGCGCCTCAATGGCACCGACAAAATTCGGCTGCGGGCGCTAGACTTTGACAAAAGCTACGAGGTGGCCGTGACCGACATCAAGCCGCTGGAGCAGGGCCACTGGGCCAACTACCAGCTCGGCGTAGTAGCGGGCCTGGTGCAGCGCGGCGCCCAGATACCGGGCTTCGACTGCGCTTTTGGGGGGGATATTCCGTCGGGGGCGGGCCTCTCGTCGTCGGCCGCGGTGGAGTGCGGCATTGCCTGGGGCCTAAACAAAATGCTGGACCTAGGCCACGACACAATGGCGCTGGCCCTTATTGCGCAGCAGGCCGAGCACGAGTACGCCCTGGTGCAGTGCGGGCTCATGGACCAGTTTGCCAGCCTCTTCGGCCGCGCCGGGCACGTGGTGCGGCTTGACTGCCGCTCGCTGGAATACGCTTATTTTCCGCTCGATACGGAAGCGTGCCGCCTGGTGCTCTGCAACTCGGGTGTGAAACACGCGCTGGCCGACAGCGAGTACAACACCCGCCGCGAGGAATGCGCCGAGGGTGTGCGCATTATGATGGAGAAAAACCCGGAAATCAAGTCGTTGCGCTACGCCACGCTGGCCGACATTGAGGCTTCTAAAGACGAGATGGGCGAGGTGATTGCGCGCCGCTGCCGCTACGTGGTCGAGGAAAACGCTCGCGTCGAGAAGGTGACCAAAGACCTGGAAGAGGGCCGCGCCCTGCACGAGATAGGCGAGCTTATTTATGCCAGCCACAACGGCCTGCGCGACGACTACGAAGTGAGCTGCCCTGAGCTGGATGTGCTGGTAGAGCTGGCCCACGAGGCGCCCGGCGCCTACGGTGCCCGCATGATGGGCGGCGGCTTTGGCGGCTGCACCATCAACCTGGTAGATTCGGCCGAGGTCGACAACTTCGTGGCTTTCATGACCAAAGGCTACCAAGACCGCCTGGGCCTGGAGCTCGAAACCTACGTGACGACTCTGGCCGACGGCGTGGGCGAAATCTTCGCCTAGGTGGCCCCGGCAACTACCAAAGCCGCCCTGCGCCGCGCCACTCTGGCGCAGCGCAGGGCGCTATCCACCGCTGAAGTAGCCCGCCGCAGCGCTCAGCTGTGCGCGGGCTTTTTTGGCCAGTTTCCGGTGGCCAATTGGCGCTGGCTACACGTGTTTTTGCCCCTGCTGGCTAAGAATGAGCCCGATACCTGGCCTATTATTCGGCGGGTGTGGGTCGAGGAAATGGCCTTGCAGCTCGCCGCGCCCGTAGTGCAGGCCGATAGTATTTCGCTCAAGCATTACGAGTTGGCGCCCACCACGCCACTCATTACCAATCGTTGGGGTATACCGGAGCCGCAAGCTGCCCTAGGTACCGAAGTGCGGCCCGCGCAGCTCGATGCCGTGCTAGTGCCCCTGCTGGCCTGCGACCAGCGCGGCCACCGCGTGGGCTACGGGGGAGGGTTCTACGACCGGTTTCTGGCGCAGTGCCGGCCGGGTGCTTTGTTCATCGGGCTGAGCCTCTTAGACGATGAGCCACTAGCAGAGATAGCCGATGTACTGCCCACCGACGTGCCGCTGCACGCCTGCATCACGCCGGGCGGGGTGTGGAATTTTTGAGCGAAAAGCATCGGGTAGGTAGGCGGCTGCCTTTGGTAGCGTTGCAGGGTAGCAGCGCGGGTGCAGCCGGTCACCTCCTACTTTTTTCGCTATGGCTGCCATCCAACCACCCACTCCCAAGGCCGGTAAGAAGCCGCGTGCCCGCAAGCACAGCTTTCACCTCGATATGACGCCAATGGTAGACCTGGCGTTTCTGCTGCTGACCTTTTTTATGCTCACCACTACCTTCGCCAAGCCGCGGGTGATGCAGCTGACCATGCCAGTGCCCGACAAAGAGCAGCCTGCATTGGTGGCCAATAAGCGGGCCATGACCATTGTGCTCGGTAAAAACCACCAGCTGCACTACTACTTTGGGTTGTACGCGCCGGCCGACCCCACGGTACCCGTGCCCACGCTGCAAACTACCAATTTTGGGGCGCACGGCATCCGTCAAGCGCTGCTTGCGCGGCAGGGCCAGCAGCCTAAGCCGATTGTTCTAATCAAGCCCGGCCCCCAGGCTACTTATCGCGATATGGTGGATATTCTGGATGAAATGAATATCACGAACCAGGAGAAATACGCGCTCACAGAGTTGAGCGCCGCCGACCGCCAGTTACTGCTAGCTAACGGGCAGCAGTAGGCTTGAACAACCGCACCGACTCGATACGGGCCTGGCCCCAGGGCGCAATGCTGACCTGCACGCGCACGGCCGGGCTGGTTTTGCCGAGGCGCAGCGGGCTGTCGCCGGGCACGTAGTAGCGCTCTAGGTTGTAGCGCAGGCCTAGGGTGCGAGGGAACACATCGGTGACCCAGCCGCGGAGCACGGCTTGTCCCGTGGCGGGGCGCGGGGCCGCGTCGTAGACGCCCACTATGGTAGCTAGGCTATCGGGGCCGGTGCCCAGCAACACGTATGCTGCCTGGCGGCGCTGCGGCGGGGTAGGGCCACGCCAGGCCGTGAGCGGCGCCTCGGCAATGGTGTAGCGTAGGCGCACAAAGCTCTCATACTGCAAGCTGTGCAAATCGACGGGGCTGGTAGCCAGCACAATATGCTGGCCGTAGGCGGTAGTGGCGTAGCCGGCGCCGGCCACGCCCAGCACGTAGAGCAACTGGGCCGCCACCAGCAGCCGCACCAGCATGCGGTGGGAGGGAGTTGGGCGGGTCGGCATCAGGCAGTGGGGCTTTGGTCGGAAGGGGGAGGCGGCGTGGGGCTGGCTGCCACGGTGGCCACGCCAGCGGCCAAGCGCTGGGCATTGCGGCGGCGCAGGTACCAGCTCATGCCCAGCAGCAGTACACCCCCGATGAGGAAGAACAGCGACTTGTCGAGGAACGCCCAGGTGAGCTTGAAGTAGGCCACCATGGTAGCCACTACGAACAGCACGGTACCCAGGGTGAGCTGCTCGGCCTCGCCCGAGCGGTGGGCGCGGGCCAGCACCGAGCCGGCATGCGCATACAGCACCACCAGCGTGGCAATGGCCAGTGGCAGCCCGCCCGGTAGGTAGAAGCCCGGTAGCAGCAGCAGCCAATCGGGCAGCGAGGCCAGCCGGCCCCGCTGGCGCTTGCCCGCCACCGACAGCCCAAACACCGCCGCTAGCGCCCCTAGGTAGGCCAGCACCGGCGGGCGCAGTAGCCCCGCATACTGGTCAGTTTCGCCAAACAAGGCTAGGCCAAGGGCAAATAAATAAGCTGCCACCAGCGCCGGCCCTTGCAGGGCGCGGCTGGCCGGGCGCTCGGGGTGCCAGTCGCCGGCCGCGTACACGAGCATGGCCGGAATAAAAAACCAGGTGATTTTGGCGTGGCTGAGCGCCACCCACAGCGCCGCCTGCCACAGCAGCCCCGTAGCCAGCACCGAAGCCACGATGGTATCGGGGCGCCGCCACCAGCGGTAGCCGCTGCCCAGCGCCACCAGCCCCATCGTAGCGTAGCTAAACAAGCCTAGTGCCTGCGTGCAATACGTTTGCACCGCCGCCCCAATAATGATGGGTAGCAGCACTAAGGTCTGGCTTTCATAGAGGTAGCTCAGCAGCACGCCCACCACCACCCAAGCCAGCAGGCCACTCACGTCGTAACCCACCAGCTGGTAGAGCTGGCTGGTGAGAATGATGCTAACCCCAAACACCACCAGCCCCAGCCCAATCAGGCCGTGGCCCACGCGCCGGTTGCCGCGCTTCAGGAAATACTCGCCGCCCGCGTAGGCAGAGGCTAGCGTGGCCAGCAGCAGCCCCAGGCGCACCTGCGTAGGCAGGCTTTGCCAGTTGGCTGCTACCACGCTGAGGGCGCTCAAGAGCAGCAAAATGCTACCTAGGAGCGGCAGCAGGCCCACGGCCTGCACCGCATCGGGCGGGTAGCGAGCCAGTAGGCGCTGCTGCTGCTCGGCCGTGATGAGGCCCTCGGCTACCCAGGCAGGACTTTCGGTTTCGAGAAATTTACGACTCATTTGCCGCGCAACTTACGGCAACGTGCGCGTGTGTGGCGGCTTCAGCATGCTGCGCTTCTTCTACTAGCTCCTCGACCAGGTCATCGAGCCCATGGTACCAGTCTACGTGCGGCGACACTACCCCGCAGCCGCCAGCCGCGGCCGGGCACTGCGATATTTTCCAGCGGTACTGGCACTTGGGGCACACAGCGGCCGTCTCGAAGCTGTTCCACACGAAGCCACAGGTGCACTGCCAGTGTGCCCGGCCATCGGGCTCCCAGTGGCAGCAAGGGCAATAAATCTCAACGGAATCGGAAGTCATAACTGCAAAAAAATAAGGGGGAAGGGCGTTGACGCTGGCTGCCGCGCGTGGGCAATAATCCTTATTTAACGCAGCCTGGGCGCTGAAGGTAGCCTTTTTTGATTAAAATCAAAAATCGCGATACTTAGCTGCCTCAGCTGGCTTTCCGCGCCCGGGTCATTTCGCGCTTGCCGGGCGGGCCGGGCAGCTTCTCGGTGAGCCAGCCGGCCGCCCGCAGGTTGCGCCTAAACTGGCCTTGGGCGCAGTAGCTCACCAGCACTGCGCCGGCCGCAGCGGCCGCGTATAGCTTCGCAAATACGTCCTCCGTCCACAGCTCGGGCTGCTTTTCAGGGGCGAAGGCATCGAAGTAAATGAGGTCGTAATAGCCGGTTGGCAAAGCGGCGGTTTGCAGCTGCACCTGAATCTTGGTGAGCGTGAAGCCGGGCGCCAGGGTAAATTCTTCGTTCCAGGGCGCCGTGTGCAGGTGGTCAAATGCCTGCCCTAGGGCGGGCTCGGCGGCCCACTGCGGGGCCAGCGCCGCCACGGTAGCTGGGGGCAAGGGCACCGTTTCGTAGCCATCGTAGGTCACTGCTGCCCCGGCAGCCTGGGCGGCCCCTAGGGTCAGCAAGGCATTGAGACCAGTGCCAAGGCCAACCTCCAAAAGGTGAATAGGCCGCTGCTGACCGAGGCCGGCATCGAGCAGCGGCTGTAGGCCGGCCGCAATGAAGACGTGGCGCGACTCCTGGGCCGCCCCGTGGTGCGAGTGGTAGTGCTCATTGAGCGCCGGCACGTAGAGGGTAGGCGAACCGTCGGCCGTGGTGCGCACTTCTATTTTTGAGGCATCGTCCGACTGCGCTATGCCCTCGGCTACTTGTTCATTGTTCATTGCTCACTGAAAATATGGCCCGCGTAAAAATAGTTTTACCCAGCACGTTTCTGTTTGCCACGCAGCTGCCGGTGCGCATCACCGACCTCAACTACGGCGCGCACCTCGGCAACGATGCCCTGCTGAGTCTCCTGCACGAGGCGCGGGTGCAACTGCTGGCCCACCTAGGCACGGCCGAAGTCGACCACGCCACCAAGCTCGGCTTTATCATGGCCGACGTGGCCGTGGAGTACAAAGCCGAGGCCTTTTATGGCGACGTGCTGCACATCGAAGTAGGGGCCGCCGACCTCAGTAAATACGGCTTCGACCTCGTGTACCTGGTCAAAAACCAAACCGGCCGCGAGGTCGCCCGCGCCAAAACTGGCATGCTCTGCTTCGACTACAACACCCGCAAGCTGCGCGCCCTCCCCGCCGAGCTGGCCGCCCAAGTAGCCCCGCCGCAGCCGTGAGCGCGCCCTTTCAGCTGGTACTGCTCAGTGCCCCCACCGCCCAGCCCGACGAGCCGCGTGTGCTCGCGGAGCTGCTGGCGCAGGACCTAGGGCGCCTGCACCTACGCAAGCCCGGCTGGCCCGCTGCGCAGCTTGAAACGCTCATTCAAGCACTGCCGCCGCAGTACTACCCGCGCCTTGTGTTGCACAGCCATCCCCACTTGGTACGCCAGTATCAGCTAGGCGGGTTGCACCTGACGGAGCGCGCGCGTGCCGTCGCTCAGCGGCGCCCCGCCCTGCTGCCAGGCCAAACGCTATCGACCTCTTTCCACTCGTTAGCCGAAATAAGCCGCACGCGTCGCCGCTATGATTACGTGTTTCTGAGCCCGATTTTCGACAGCCTGAGCAAGGCCGGTTACACAAGCAAGTTCGACCTAGGCGACTTGCAACGCTCCTTCCGGGCCCAAGCGGCTCGGCCCGGCTACCGGCCGCCAGTGCTGGCCCTAGGTGGCATCGAGGCGCAAACTATCGGTCAGGCGCGGCAGGCGGGCTTTGCGGGTGCGGCGGTGCTGGGCGCCGTGTGGCAAAGCCCCGACCCGGTGGCGGCGTGGCAGCAGGTGGCTCAAGCCAGCGCGGCGTCCCAGTCCTTCCACACCGGCTCGTAGCCCTGGCGGCGCAGCATGGCCGCGATGTCGGCGGGGCTGCGCTCGTCCGATATTTCGAATTGCTCTAGCGACTCGGGTGCTACGGCGTAGCCGCCGGGGTTCGTTTTCGAGCCCGCGCTAATGCTAGTGATGCCCAGCTTAATAACTTGGTCGCGGAAAGCTGGCGTTTCGCGGGTTGAAATTGATAATTCTACCTCCTCATTCAGCAGGCGGTAGGCGCAAATGAGCTGCACCAGCTCGCGGTCGCTCATTTCTACCTTGGGTTGCAGCAGGCCCTCGGCCGGCCGCAGGCGCGGAAAGGAGAGGCTGTACTTGGTCTGCCAATAGGTTTTTTCGAGGTAGTCGAGGTGCAGGGCGGTGTAGAAACAGTCGGTGCGCCAGTCTTCGAGCCCGATGAGTACCCCTAGGCCCATCTTGTGGATGCCGGCCCGGCCGAGGCGGTCGGGCGTGTCGAGGCGGTACTGAAAGTTCGATTTCTTGCCCTTGGGGTGGTGCTTTTTGTAGTCGTCCTGGTGGTAGGTTTCCTGGTACACCAGCACCGTGTTCAGCCCTTCGGGGATGAGGCGCTCGTAGTCGGCCTGGTCGAGCGGCTGCACCTCCATCGACAAGTGCGCGAAGTGCGGGCGCAGGGTTCTGAGCGCTTTTTCCAGGTAATCGACGCCTACAGTCTGGTTGGCCTCGCCGGTCACGAGCAGCACGTGGTCGTAGCCCCACTCTTTAAGTACGGCGGCCTCGGCCAGCATTTCCACGCTGCTGAGCGTGCGGCGCTTTAGCTTGTTGTCGAGGCTGAAGCCACAGTACGTGCAGATGTTCTGGCACTCATTGCTCAAGTAAAGAGGCACGTACAATTGCATGGTATTGCCAAAGCGGTTGCGCGTGAGGCGGTGGCTGAGCTGCGCCATCTGCTCCAAGTAGGGCGCCGCAGCCGGCGAAATCAACGCCTTAAAATCCTCCAGCGTGCGGCGCGTTGCGGCCAAGGCCCGCTCCACATCGGCCGCCGTTTTGGTGTAGATACTGGCCTTCACGGCATCCCACGAATGGGCTTCGAAAATGGGGCGGAAGCTCATAGTTCTACTGGTTTCTCTAACAACGACTGTCATGCAGAGCGTAGCGAAGCATCTCGCTCGCTTCGTTGCAACAATATTGATTACTGCACCACGCGAGATGCTTCGCTGCGCTCTGCATGACAGTCGTTTTCAGACGCTTTCATATATCCAGAAACGCCGTGAGCGGCGAGCTAGCCACGGCTTCAGTATGCGCCATCGGCGCCGCGAGCCGCGCCTCGTAGGCCATGCGCCCGGCCTCCACGGCCAGCCGAAAGGCGTGGGCCATCGACACCGGCTGCCCGGCCACGGCAATGGCCGTATTCACGAGCACCGCATCGGCGCCTAGTTCAAGGGCAGCGGCGGCGTGCGAAGGCGCGCCAATGCCCGCATCGACTACCACCGGTACCTTGCTTTGGCCAATAATAATTTCTAGAAAGTTTTTGGTCAGCAAGCCCTTATTGGAACCGATGGGCGACCCTAGGGGCATTACGGCGGCCACGCCTACTTCTTCGAGGCGCTTGCAAAGCACTGGGTCGGCGTGGATGTAGGGCAGCACCACGAAGCCCAGTTTCACCAGCTCCTCGGCTGCTTTGAGAGTTTCGATGGGGTCGGGCAGCAGGTACTTGGGGTCGGGGTGGATTTCGAGCTTGAGCCAGTCGGTTTCGAGCGCCTCGCGAGCCAGCTGGGCGGCAAAAACGGCCTCCTTGGCCGTGCGCACGCCTGAGGTATTGGGCAGCAGCTGAAACTGCGGGTGCCCTAGGTGCCGCAAAATGTCGTCGTGGGCGTCGGCCACGTCCACGCGCTTGAGGGCCACCGTCACCAACTCCGAGCCGGAGGCCAGCAGCGCTTCTTCCATCAGGGCCGATGAGCTAAACTTGCCTGTGCCCGTGAACAGCCGCGACGTGAACGTGCGCCCGGCAATAACTAGAGGCTGCGTTTTCATAAGGCTGCTACCGGTTGGTTTTTAGCTAATTCAGTCACAAAAAGCTGGGCTGCATCGGTTGGGTTGGCGGCGCTGCCAATGGCCCCCGACACGGCCACGCCGTGCAGGCCAGCGGCGAGCAGCGCCGGTATATCGGCCAGCTCTACGCCCCCAATACCGATGATGGGCGTCGGGAAGCCCGCCGCCCGGCACTGCGCCAAAAGCTCAGTATAACCCGCCAGCCCCAGTATCGGGCTCAGCTTCTCCTTGGTGGTGGTGAAGCGAAACGGCCCTAGGCCGATGTAATCGACGCCCGCCGCCACCAGCCCTTCAATGTCAGCAAACGTGTTGGCCGTGCCGCCGATAATGAACTCAGGACCTAGCAAGGCGCGGGCCTCGGCCGGGTCCATGTCCTGTTTGCCCAAGTGCACGCCATCGGCACCGATGGCTAGCGCCAACGCCGGGTTGTCGTTGATAATGAGCGCAGCGCCGTGTTGGCGGCACGCGGCCTGCACCTCGAGTGCCCGCTGCTGCCAAGCCGCGGCAAGCAGGTTTTTGACCCGCAGCTGCACCCAGCGCACCCTGCCCCGGCAGGCCAGCTCGGCCGCTTGCGCAGAGGTGGTGATATAATGCAGGTTATTGATTTCCATATGTTTTATTGTCGTAGTGGTAGCCTAGGAGCGTGTCGTTGCTGCCCAGGAAGGCGGCGGTGTAAGCTTTGCCGGCGCGGCAGGCGGCGCCTAGGTTATCGCCCAGCGCCAGCCGCGCCAGCACCGCCGCCGAGAGCACGCAGCCGCTGCCGTGCTTCTCGCCGTGCGGCAGGCGCGGCGCGCTGAGGGTGTGCCGCTCGCCGCCCAGCAAGAGCAGGTCAGTGGCCTCGGGGCCGTCGGCGTGGCCGCCTTTCAGCAGCACCGGGCACCAGGCGGCCAGCGCTTGGGCGGCGGCTTCGGAGCTGGCGGCCGGGAGGAGCCGCAGCGCCTCCGGCCGGTTGGGGGTGAGGAGCGCCAACTCGCGGCAAATGGCTTGTAGTAACTTGGCATCAGGCTGGGCGTGAAACTCGTAGCCGGCCGTCGCTTTCAGTACGGGGTCCCAGAAGATGCGCACGGCTGGATTGTGCGCTTTTAGCCAACCGATTAATTCCCATAAAAGGGGTAAGCTTTCAAACAAGCCAATCTTGACAAATCCAACCGGAAACCGCGCCAGCAGCAGCCGAAGCTGGTCTTGAATGTCGGCCAGCGGCACCCAACTCACGCGCTCAAACGCTATGTCGTTTTGCACTGTGAGGGCAGTACAGGCGGCCAAGCCATACACCCCATTCCCCTCCATAGCCTTGATATCGGCCAGCACGCCGGCCCCGGCACTGGGGTCGAAGCCAGCGATAGTGAGGGCATAGGGGCGAGTAGTGGACATAGGAAGTAGATGGTTGTTATAGCGTGGTTACCCCCCCCGGCCCCTCCCCTCCGGGAGAGGGGAGCCAGACGACTATGAACGTTTACTGACGATAGG
>Ga0265798_10000503_pt1 | contig 65132 bp, 55 predicted proteins | sample P3T30metagenome_FD_192430 | JGI IMG/M metagenome (GOLD analysis project Ga0265798, IMG submission 192430) | Plant litter microbial communities from East Loma Ridge, Irvine, California - P3 T30 | ecosystem: Environmental > Terrestrial > Plant litter > Unclassified | place: USA: California... | reverse complement strand
CTCGCGCTACCTGCCGAATTATCTCGGCTGGCGCTGGGCTCTGGACGGCGATCGCGTCACCACCCCGGATGAGCTGCTGCGAGCGGCGATCGGCCTTTTCAACACCAAACGGTGACAGCGCCTTTTTATTTGTGCGCCGGGAGTAATCGCTTTACTGATAATCCTTTCTCATAATACTCCTCCGCACCCGCTTTATATCCGATTCGATCTGCTGGCTTATTCCTTGCATGTTGCGGGATACCCGAATGTGACAGGAATTGCGGATGTTATTGAATAACGACGTCATCGAATATGCGGGTACGCCGAATCGCGTCATCCGGATTCTCTGGATCGACCAGCAACACGCACTCGCTCATACCTTCGCACTTGGCAGCGCTACGGCCTGGCCGCGACCCGTCGCACTGGCTGAGTTGGTTGCCGACCTGCAGGCGCGCCGTGCGCGGCTGCTGCTGACCGACCCGTACCGCGCACAGATCCTGCAAGACCCTCCCGAGCATCACCGTGACATCCAGGCCAGAGCCTGGGACGCCGTGCGCACCTTGCACGAACAGAAGCCGGACGTCTACCTGCGCGCCGCGCGCGCGAAAGCGGTTGCCGGGTACGCGCGCCAGCACGGCATGTCGCGCGCCAACCTCATGCGCTACCTGCGCCGCTACTGGGAGCGCGGCCAGACGCCGGACGCGCTGCTGCCCGACTATGCCAACTCGGGCGCGCCCGGCCGGGCGCGGGTCGCCACCGGCGGCATCAAGCGGGGGCGCCCGAGCAAGCGCGCGGTTGCGGGTCCAAACGTCGACGCTGCGCTGCGCACGATCTTCCAGAGCGCCGTCGCGCGCCACGGCGCGACGAATGCAGAGTTTTCGCGCCGCGCCGCCTATCGCGCCATGCTCGCCGAACACTTCGCCGACGCCAGTGCCAGCGCTATTCCCAGCTACGGCCAATTCATTTACTGGCTGGAACGCGACAGCCACCAAGCGGTGCACGAGCCGGTGCGCTAATCCAATCGGGTGCGTATTTACTCCACTGCAGTGCAGCACCAAAATCGGGCGTCGGGCTATCAATATGACAGGCTGCGAATGCCGGCGAACATTCTCGAATCTGCGTGTGTAAATATAGTCTCGTGCGGATAAAAAAGAGTTCGAACACTCTTCGCCAAAAAGCGCTGTAAATATTCGTTTCCGAGATAAAGCCGATGCGACTATATTTTCGCGCCATCCGGGCCGGGGCGGTTTCTCGACCATCCATTTTCAACGACTTTATTTTCACACTATTCACCAGGAATTTATTCACTCCGAATTGGCACAGGTATTGCTGAAAGACCATCAATTGCGGGTTTTCCGGTGTTGACTTGTGGAGGTGTGGATGAACCGTTCGACAGCGTCGCTTACGCGGCGTGACTTTCTCTACCGGGCCGCGGCGGTTGGCGGCTCGGCCTTGTTGTTGAACACGATGAACGCCTGGGGCATGGGCATCGCCTCCAAGGTAACGGCGCCGCCCGCATTGAGCGGCAGCGGCAAGGGCAAGAAGGTCGTGGTCCTCGGCGCCGGCGTCGCCGGCCTGAGCGCGGCCTTCGAGTTGCGCAAGCTCGGCTACGAGGTGCAGGTGCTGGAAGCGCGCTCCTATGCGGGCGGGCGCTGCCAGACTGCGCGCAAGGGTTTCAGCCTGCAGGAGCTGGGCGGCGAAGCCCAGCACTGCCGCTTCGACCATAGCCACTACATCAACCACGGTCCGTGGCGCATCCCGCTCGACCACCAGTCGACGCTGTACTACACGCGCCTGTTCGACGTGCCGCTGGAGGTGATGGTCAACGAGAACGACCACGCCTTCGTCTACCTCGAGGACGGCGGCCCATTGTCGAAGCAGCGCCTGCGCGGCGCCCAGATCAAGGCCGACATGCGCGGCCACGTAGCCGAGCTGCTGGCCAAGACCGTGCAGGGACGCCAGCTCGACGCGCGCCTCAGCGCCGACGACCAGATGCTGCTGCTCGACTACCTGAGGCGCGAAGGCGCGCTCGAAAGCGGCGACTTGGCCTACAAGGGCCGCAACGGCCGCGGCTACGCGGTCAATCCCGGCGCCGGCCTGGCGCCGGGCGCCGGCACGCCGTCCGACCCGCTCGCGTTCCACGACCTGCTGGCGGCCAGGGTCGGCAAGGTGTACAGCGCGGTGCAGGACTTCCCGATGCACGCCACCATGTTCCAGCCCGTCGGCGGCATGGATGCGATCCCGCGTGCCTTTGCCAAACGGCTCGGCGGTGCGATCCGCTACAACGCCGAAGTGCAGCGCATTCGCCAGGACGCCGGCAAGGTCACGCTCGACGTGCGCGACGCCGTTAGCGGCAAGCTCTCGAGCGTGCAGGCCGACTACTGCCTGTGCACCGTGCCGCTGTCGGTGCTGCGCATGATCGACACCGATTTCTCGGATGGCATGAAGGCCGCGATCAAGGCCGTGCCGTACGCCCCGGTCGGCAAGATCGGCCTGCAGATGAAGCGCCGCTTCTGGGAAGAGGACGACCACATCTACGGCGGCCACGTGCTGACCGACCTGAAAGGCATCAACACCATCTCGCTGCCCTCGAGCGGCTGGCAGCAGAAGAAGGGCGTGCTGCTCGGCTACTACAACTATTCGCTCGACGCGATCGAGGTCAGTGCATTGACCCCGCAGGAGCGCATCGAGTTCGCGCTGGCCGCCGGCGAAAAGATCTTCCCCGGCTACCGCAGCCATTACGAGAGCGCGTTCTCGGTGGCCTGGCACCGCGTCAAATACAGCCTGGGCGGCTGGGCCGAATGGAACGACGCCGCGCGCCAGAACGCCTACCCGAAGCTGCTGGAAGGAGAAGGGCGCGTGCTGCTGGCCGGCGAACATTTGAGCTATCTGACCGGCTGGCAGGCCGGCGCCATCGAGTCGAGCTGGCAGCAGATCGAACGCCTGCACCGGAGGGCCAGCGCATGAAGCAGCCCCTCTATCTGCTGGCCGGCGCGCTGGCCTTCTTCTGCCACGCGCAAGCGCTGGCCCAGTCCAAACCCGATGGCAAATCCTTGTTCGCCAAAAATTGCGCCGCCTGCCACCAGGCCGACGGTCGCGGCATCCCGGGCGCCTTCCCGGCGCTGGTGGCCAGCCCGGTCGTCACCGGCGCGCCGCCGGATGCGGCCGAAGTGCTGCTCAAGGGCCGCGGCGGCATGCCCGCCTTCAGCGGCAGCCTCGATGACGTCGAGATCGCCGAGGTGCTCACCTATGCGCGCGCCAGCTGGGGCAACCGCGCGGCGCCGATTTCCGGCGCCGAGATCGAGGCCCGGCGCACGGCGCTGGGCGTGGCGCCGCCGAACCGCAGCCGCTTCGGCAACAAGCATTGATGCATGTGTCGTTCCGTTTCGTCCCTCAGCCATGAAAGAGCCCACCATGAAATTTCAAGCTTCCCACCTCGCTGCCTTGCTGCTGCTGGCGTCCGGCGCCGCCGGCGCCCAGGACATCGTCCGCCACAAGATCCCGAACTCGGATTTCCCGATCGCGCAGGCGGTCACGCTGCCGCCCAACGCCACCATCCACTTCATCAGCGGCCAGGTGCCGCCGGCGGTGAACAAGTCAGTCGACCAGAACACCATCGCGGCCTTCGGCGACACCAGAACGCAGACCGCCAACGTGCTCCTGAAGATCAAGGAGATCCTGGCCGGCATGGGTCTGGGCATGGGCGACGTGGTCAAGATGCAGGTGTTCCTGGTGGGCGACCCGGGTAAAAACGGGCGCGCCGACGTGGCCGGCTTCATGGAGGGCTACACCCAGTTCTTCGGCGGCGCCCAACCCAACCTGCCGGCGCGCGCGGTGGTGCAGGTGGCAGCCCTGAGCAACCCGGGCTGGCTGGTTGAAATCGAAGTGGTGGCAGCGAAGAAGTAAGCCGCAACAAGCGCAAGACAAACAACAACGGGCCGGCCACGCGCCGCCCGCAACGACGTCCACTCCAAGGGGAAACCATGTACAAGGCCATACTTCACACCGGCGTCGCCGGCCTGCTGACCTGCACCATCGCCAGCGCCAGCGCCTACGCCGACGACAAGCCGGCGCCGGCCGTCGAGACCACCACCGGCGACGCGCCGGCATCGGCCATCAGCAACAGCGGCGTCGTGATCGTCACCGGCACCCGCGCCGCCGGCCTCACCGTGCAGGACAGCGCCTCGCCGGTGCAGGTGCTCGACGCCGCCTCGCTGACGCGCACCGGCCAGCCGGACCTGATCCAGGCGCTGTCGCAGAACCTGCCGTCATTGAACGCCCAGGCCTTTGGCGGCGACATGGCCGCCATGACGCTGTCGGCGCGCCTGCGCGGCCTGAGCCCGAACAACACGCTGGTGCTGGTCAACGGCAAGCGCCGCCACGGCACCGCCAACCTGGCGGTGCTGGCCGGCGCCTTCCAGGGCGGCGCCGCGGCCGACCTGAACTACATCCCGGTGGCGGCGATCGACCACGTCGAGGTGCTGCAGGACGGCGCCGCCGCCCAATACGGCACCGACGTCATCGCCGGCGTGGTCAACATCATCCTCAAGGACGGCAACCGCGGCGGCAGCGCCAACATCAACGGCGGCGCCTACATGGATGGCGGCGGCCACACCGGCGACGGCATGGCCAACATCGGCCTGGCGCCGTTCGAGAACGCTTTCCTCAACCTGAGCGTGGAGAGCAAGTACCACGGCTTCTCGGACCGCGGCGGCATCGACCCGCGCGTGATCGACCCGGCCACCATCGCCCAGATGCCGTCCCTGGTCGACGCGCCCGGCTACCCGAACCTGAACAAGATCCAGGGCGACGCCCAGTTCCGCCAGCACATCTTCGCCATGAACTTCGGCGCCGAACTCACGCCGGACCTGCATCTGTACAGCTTCGGCACTTATGGCCGCAAGAAGGCGCGCGCGTTCGAGAACTACCGCATGCCGAACCGGCTGCCGCAGATCTATCCGTTCGGCTTCAGCCCGCAGCAGACCTTCAAGGAAGAAGACTATGCGCTCACGCTCGGCGTCAAGGGCAAGCTTGGCGGCGGCTGGAACTGGGACCTGTCGAGCACCTACGGCAAGGACGTGGCCGAACTGGGCGTGGCCAACTCGGCCAACATCTCGCTCTACGCCGACACCGGCGCCACGCCGCTCGACTTCGCCGTCGGCGAGTTCCACGCCAGCCAGTGGACCAACAACTTCGACGTCAGCCGCGAATTCGACGTCGGCTGGGCCACCCCGCTGACCCTGGCGCTGGGCCTGGAGCACCGCCGCGACACCTACGCCATCGTGGCCGGCGACGCGGCGTCGCGCTACAAGGAAGGCTCGCAGTCGTATCCGGGCTTCTCGCTCACCGACGCCGGCAGCCATAGCCGCGGCAACAAGGCGGCCTACGTCAACGTCTCGATGAAGCCGCTGCCGCAGTGGACCGTCGACATCGCCGGCCGCTTTGAGGACTTCAGCGACTTCGGCAACGCCAAGGTCGGCAAGCTCACCAGCCGCTACGACTTCACCCCAGGCGTGGCCGTGCGCGCCACCTACAGCAACGGCTTCCGGGCGCCGACGCTGGCCGAATCCTATTATTCGGCCACCAACGTCTCGCCGCGCAGCGCCTTCGTGCAGCTGGCGCCGAATTCGCCCGGCGCGCGGCTGGTCGGCATCGACGGCCTGCGGCCGGAAGCGTCGACCAACGTCAGCGCCGGCCTGGTGCTCAATCCTGCGAACGGCGTGGCGATCACGCTCGACGCCTACCAGATCAGCATCCGCGACCGCATCGTCGGCAGCGGCTCGCTGTACGGCTCGGGCGGCGCGGACAATGCGCCGGCGGTGACGGCGGCGATCCTCGCCAACGGCAACGTGCTCGACCCGACGGTGGTGCAGACCGGCATCAACATCTTCACCAACGCCGTCAATACCCGCAGCCGCGGCCTGGAAGCGGTGGCCACGCTGTCGAGCAACTACGGCGCCAACGGCCGCGTCGACTGGTCGGCCGCCGCCAACTACAACCGCGTCAAGGTCATCAAGATCAACCAGGCGCCGCTGCAGCTGCAGCCGCAGACGCTGCTCGACGAGACCGCGATCTCGCACCTCGAGACCGCCTCGCCGCGGGTGCGCGTGAACCTGGGCGCGCTGTGGAAGGTGGGCGCGTGGACGGTGAACCTGCGCGAAAACTACTTTGGCAAGTCGTCCGAGATGGATTCCACCGACGGCGCGGTGTTCTATGAAAACCGCATCAAGCCCAAGCTGCTGACCGACCTCGAGGTGAGCTACGCCTTCAACCGGGCGTGGACGCTGTCGGTGGGCGCCAACAACCTGTTCAACGAGTACCCGGACCAGGTCAACGCCCAGCTGCTGGCCGAGCAGCGCGCCAACCTGGACAACGCGGCGGTGACGATCTATCCGTCGATCTCGCCGTTCGGGATCAACGGCGGCTATTACTACGCGCGCCTGGCTGTGAAGTTCTGACCCGGGGCCCACCCACGCGGCATGAAATGCGGGCGGCCACTGTCGCGAGGCGGTGCCGGCTGACAGAACAGGATTCTTTCAGCCGGATCTCTTCGCTTCCATGGCCGCGCGCTGCCGCTTTCCGCCTGCGCTCGTACGCTGGTCACTGGTGCTGCTTGCCGTGCCGGGCGCCGTGTACGCCATGCAGCCGCCATCAACCAGGCCGGTGCCGCTCGAACTTGTCCTGACCCGCGAATGCGGCGAGGACAAGCGCGAGGCGCTGGCGACGTTCAGGGGCCGGCCGCTCCGCTGGTGTACCTACGACGCCACCCGCCTGATGGCGTCCAGCACCGACCTGGCGGCACTCGCAGGGCGCCGGCTGTACGCGCGGATCGACGCCGGTCCGGCCGGCACGCCGGTGCTGCCGGTTGCTTTGAACCTGACGGCCTTCAGCGCCGGTGGCCAGGTGACGACCCATATCGGCGCCACGTTCACCATCGCCGACGGCCGATTCGAGGCGAACATCTATGACGCGCGTGCATTGCGCGTGGCGCTCGATGCGCTGCAAAGGCAGGGCGCACGGCGATGGATCATCGACCTGCGCGAGCATCAGGGCGGCACCCTGTTTCCTCCGGTCGCCGCGCTGCGGCCCTTGCTGGGCGGCGGTGCGCTCGGCTACTTCATCGACGCCGATGGCAAGCAGCACGGGCGAGATGATCGCGATCGCCGTCCACGGCCGTGCGCACGCGCGCAGCTTCGGGTTGCCGACCGCCGGCTTCACCACGGCGGTCAGCGGCGCGCCCGATCGCCACGGGAATTTCTTCGGCTTCCCGGCCAGCCATACAGCCGAGCGCAGTGGCAGGCGCATTTTTCCGAAGCTGGTGCCGGACGTGATCGTCGACAGCGAACGCGCGCCATCCGCGCAGGCCGACGCCGCGCTCGATGCTGCAATGGGCTGGCTGAGGGCGCAATAATACGACATTCGATTTTTTCGATGATAGCGCAATAAATTACTCGTTTTTCAACATTGCTCGCCGCGAGCATAATGACTCCATCGCATCGAACACAACGCAGCAGGCAGGAGCGAAGAAGCAATAGCCTGAACGTCGAAGGGTTCGATGATCCCATCACAACGACAAGGAGCAGATCATGTTGAACGTACGTAAAAGCAATGAACGCGGTGGCGCAAGCTTTGGCTGGCTGAACTCGAAACATACCTTCTCGTTCGGCCACTACCAGGATCCGAAACACATGGGCTTCGGTCCGCTGCGGGTGATCAACGAAGACCACGTGGCGCCGGGCCGCGGTTTCGAGCCGCACGGCCACCGCGACATGGAAATCATCTCCTACGTGCTGGCCGGCGCGCTGGAACACAAGGACAGCATGGGCAACGGTTCGGTGCTGCGCTACGGCGACGTGCAGCGCATGAGCGCCGGCACCGGGGTGACGCACAGCGAGTTCAATCATTCCAAAACCGAAGAAGTGCACTTCCTGCAGATCTGGATCGAACCGAATCGTCGCGGCGAGCCGGGCGGCTATGAAGAAAAACACTTCGACACCGCATCGAAAACCGGCAAGCTGCGCCTGATCGCTTCGAGCGACGGCCGCGAAGGTTCGGTGTCGATGCGTCAGGATGCGTCGATTTACGCCTCGATCCTGAATGGCGACGACGCCCTGAGCCACACGCTGGCCGCCGGCCGCCAGGCCTATGTCCACGTGATCCGCGGCCGCGTTTCGGTCAACGGCGTGGCCCTGAACGGCGGCGACGCGCTGAAGGTGACGCAGGAAGAAGCGGTCACCCTGGCCCAGGCCGAAGCGGCCGAAGTGCTGGTGTTCGACCTGCCGCAGTAAGGCACGGACGCCGCCCCGCCCGGGGCGGCTTACCTCGCAATCCATCTGAAGGAGCACGCCATGCAAGTCACAGCCCGACGCGGCACCGGCCCGCTGCAAACCGCCATCCAGATCGGCAAGCACACATTGCTGTCCGACGCCGCCGAGGCGCTCGGCGGCGAGAACAGCGGCCCCGAACCGCACGATCTGCTGGCCGCCGCCCTGGCCGCATGCACGGCGCTGACCGTGACCATGTATGCCAAACGCAAGGGCATGGCGCTGGATGACGTGCGGGTGCGCATCGAGCATGGCCAGGTTGATGGCGCCTACGAACTGCAGCGCCACATCGGGTTCGTCGGCGCCTTGAGCGGGGAAGAGCGGGCGCGCCTGCTCGACATCGCCAACAAGTGCCCCGTGCACAAGACCCTGAGCGGCGCCATCCGCATCAGTACCGAAGCGCTCTAGGCGTCAGGCGCAGGGATCGGACAGCATGCGCCCGAATGGCGAATTGCTGCGCATGCGTTCGATCCACCAGCGCAGCGCAGCGCCGTCTTCGCCGCTGCGCCAGGCAAGGTAGAAGGTTTCGTCGGCCTTCGGCTCGACCACCTGTTTTTCGACCAGCAGCCCGCGCTCGATGGCGGGCCGGGCCCAGGCTTCGGGCAGAAAGCCGAAGCCGAGGCCGCGCACCTGGAATTCGTACTTGGTGGTCATGTCCGGCACCGCCAGCGTGTCCTGGCCGAACAGCAGGCCGACCGTGCGCCGGCCCAGCACCCGGGCCGAGTCCGAGACCGAGACGGCGCGGTGCGGCAGCAGATCGCTCTTGTCGAGCGGGTGGCTGGCCGCGGCCAGCGGATGGTGCGGGGCGACGGCGAACACGAAGGCGCTGGTGCCGATCGGTTCCGCCGTAAATCCGCCGCCGGACGGACCTTCGCCGGCGGCGCCGACCAAGAGGTCGACGCGGCGCTCGAGCAGGGCGTCCCAGGTGCCCGACAGCGACTCGCGCACGATGCGCAGGCGGGTCTGGTCGGCCACGTCGTAGAAGGCTTCGATGTCGGGTTGCAGCCCGCTAGCGGAGAGCAGTGAATCCATGCCGAGGGCGATTTCCGTTTCCCAGCCCGAGGCGACGCGCCGCACCCGCGATTCGAGGTCGCTGGCGGCGCGCAGCAGGTAACGGCCTTCCTTGAGCAGTTCCTGGCCGGCAGCGGTGAGCGTGACCCTGGGACCGAAGCGGTCGAACAGGCGCACGCCGAGGTCTTCTTCCAGTTTGGAGACCGTGTACGAAATGGTCGACGGCACCCGGAACAGTTCTTTGGCGGCGCCGGCGAACGAGCCCTTGCGGGCGATGGTGTCGATGATCTGGAGGGCGTCGAGGCTCAGTTTCAGCAAGGTCGGTCCTGTGGCGGAGAAGAATGAACTGCCGCATGGTAGCCGGTTGTTTCATATGCATCAACACAGCAATCTGATTCTATCGCCGCGCCAGCGGTCAAACGATACTTCAACGATCGGGCGCATCTCTGCGCGCCCGGCAACCGGGAGCTGATATGTACCTGATTTCTCTTGGCGCCGGCATCCTCGCCGGGCTGCTGTACGGCCTGATCAACGTGCGCTCGCCGGCGCCGCCGGCGATTGCCCTGATCGGCCTGCTGGGCATGCTGATCGGCGAGCAGATCGTGCCGATGGCCAAGCGCGTGATCGACGGCGAGCCGATCACCGTGTCCTGGTTCGCCAGCGAATGCAAACCCAGGATCACGGGCGTCCAGGCCAGGGCCACGCAGGTCGCGGACGCTACGGACACTGATTCGGCCAGCCGCCAGGGCTGAACCACCACGTTTTACCAACCGGCCGCATGGACCGCATGACGCGCCATCCACCACAAGCAATAAGGAGAACACCATGAGCAATCCAAAACTCGAAGTCCTGACCCCGCATAACTCGCAGCTGATCATCATCGACCACCAGCCGCAGATGGCCTTCGGCGTGCAGTCGATCGACCGCCAGACCCTGAAGAACAACGTGGTTGGCCTGGCCAAGGCGGCCAAGGTGTTCGGCATCCCGGCCACCATCACCACGGTCGAAACCCAGGCCTTCTCGGGCAACACCTATCCCGAACTGCTCGACGTGTTCCCGGGCCAGCAGATCCTGGAGCGCAGCTCGATGAACTCGTGGGATGATCAAAAGGTGCGCGACGCGCTGGCCGCCAACGGCCGCAAGAAGGTGATCGTGGCCGGCCTGTGGACCGAAGTGTGCAACACCACCTTCGCCCTGTGCGCCATGCTCGAAGGCGACTACGAAATCTACATGGTGTCCGACGCTTCCGGCGGCACCACGAAAGAAGCGCACGACATGGCCATGCTGCGCATGGTGCAGGCCGGCGTGGTGCCGGTCACCTGGCAGCAGGTGCTGCTCGAATGGCAGCGCGACTGGGCCAACCGCGACACCTACGACGCCGTGATGAAGATCGTCACCGAGCATTCGGGCGCCTACGGCATGGGCGTGGACTACGCCTACACCATGGTGCACAAGGCGCCGTCGCGCGCGGCCGGTTCGCACGAAGTGCTGGACCCGGTGCCGGCGCGCTGATCGCGCAGCACTGATTCGACCGGCCGGCAGGCGCAGTGCGCCGCGCCGGCCATGTTTCACCACGCCGGGCGTGCTGCGTCCGGCGGTGGCTGCCGCTCATCGACACCATCGGCAACCACCGACAATCTTCGGAGACCAGCATGCAGAACCAGTCCGCCGCCGGCACACAGTCGGCCACACAATCGCCCGCGCTCATCCTCATCAACGGCCGCTTCCACACGGTCGACCGCGAACAGCCGCAGGCCAGCGCCGTGGCGATCCGCGACGGCCGCTTCGTCGCCGTCGGCGACCTCGAACACGTGATGCGCCAGCGCAGCGAGGGCAGCCAGGTGATCGACCTGAATGGCCGCACCGCGATCCCGGGCCTGAACGACTCGCACCTGCACCTGATCCGCGGAGGCCTCAACTACAACCTCGAACTGCGCTGGGAAGGCGTGCCGTCCCTGGCCGACGCCCTGCGCATGCTGAAAGAGCAGGCGCTGCGCACCCCGAACCCGCAATGGGTGCGCGTGGTGGGTGGCTGGAGCGAGTTCCAGTTCGCCGAAAAGCGCCTGCCGACGCTGGACGAAATCAACGCCGCCGCGCCCGACACGCCGGTGTTCATCCTGCACCTGTATGACCGGGCACTCCTGAATCGCGCGGCACTGCGCGCCGTCGGCTATACCAAAGACACCCCGAATCCGCCGGGCGGCGAGATCGTGCGCGACGGCGCCGGCAACCCGACCGGCATGCTGATCGCGCGTCCCAACGCGATGATCCTGTACGCCACGCTGGCCAAAGGCCCGACGCTGCCGCGCGATTTGCAGGTCAACTCGACGCGCCAGTTCATGCGCGAACTGAACCGCCTCGGCCTGACCAGCGCCATCGACGCCGGCGGCGGCTTCCAGAACTATCCCGAAGATTACGCCGTCATCGAAGAACTCGAGGCGGCCGACCAGCTGACCATCCGCATCGCCTACAACCTGTTCACCCAGAACAAAGGCGCCGAGCTGGAAGACTTCCAGCGCTGGACCAGCATGGTCAAGCCGGGGCAGGGCAGCGATTATTATCGCCACAATGGCGCCGGCGAGATGCTGGTGTTCTCGGCCGCCGACTTCGAAGACTTCCTGGAGCCGCGCCCGGATCTGGCGCCCGGCATGGAAGATGAACTGGAGCGCGTGGTACGGCACCTGGTCGCGAATCGCTGGCCGTTCCGCCTGCACGCCACCTACGACGAGTCCATTTCTCGCATGCTGGACGTGTTCGAGAAGGTCAACCGCGACATTCCGTTCGACGGCCTGCATTGGATGTTCGACCATTGCGAGACCATCACCCAGCGCAATATCGACCGGGTGCAGGCGCTGGGCGGCGGCATCGCGATCCAGCACCGCATGGCGTTCCAGGGCGAATACTTCGTCGAGCGCTACGGCGCTGACGCGGCCCGCGCGACGCCGCCGATCAAACGCATGCTGGAAACCGGCGTGCCGGTCGGCGCCGGCACCGACGCCACCCGCGTGGCCAGCTACAACCCGTGGACCGCGCTGTACTGGCTCGTCACCGGACGCACCGTCGGCGGCCTGCCGCTGTACGGCACTGCAGGCCACCTGCCGCGCGAAACCGCGCTCGAACTGTGGACCGCGGGCAGCGCCTGGTTCTCCAACGAGCAGGAAAAGAAAGGCCGCATCCGCGAAGGCATGCTGGCCGACCTGGCGGTGCTGTCGAGCGATTTCTTCAGCATTGACGCGGAAGCCATCAAGTCCATCGAATCGGTGCTGACTGTGGTCGGCGGCAAGGTCGTGTACGGCGCCGCCGAATTCACGCCGCTCGGACCGGCGCCGATTCCGGTGCTGCCGGAATGGTCGCCGGTGCAGAAGGTGGCGGGCCACTGGCGCAAGAGTGCACCGACTGCGCAGCCGGTGGCGGCGCTGGCGCACCAGTGCTCGGGTCCATGCGGCGTGCATGCCCACAGCCATGACCGGGCGCGCCGCTCGAACATGCCAGTCTCGGACCACAGCGGTTTCTGGGGCGCGCTGGGTTGCAGCTGCTTCGCGTTCTGATCATGGCGACCGCTCAACCTCAACCTCGACGCCTGCAGGGCGCCGGCATGGGCTTCCTGGCCGGCTACGTCGACACGCTCGGCTTCATCGCCCTGTTCGGCCTGTTCACGGCCCACGTCACCGGCAACTTCGTGCTGCTCGGCGCCTCGCTGGCCGACCCGCAGCAGATCCCGTCGCTGCTCAAGATCCTGGCCTTCCCGGCCTTCATCATCGGGATCGCCGCGGCGCGCCTGCTGGTGGTGGCTTGCGAACGGCGCGGCACGTCCGCCCATAAACCGTCGTACCTGCTGCAACTGGTGCTGCTGACCGGCTTCATGGTGTGCGGCATGCTGGCCGAACCGGTGCCCAGGCAGATGGGCGCACTGGCGATGGCGGCCGGCCTGCTCGGCACGGCGGCGATGGGCGCGCACAGCGCGGCCAGCAAGCTGCTGCTGTCGAACCTGGCGCCGACCTCGATGATGACCGGGAACGTCACCCAGCTCGTGATCGACGGCGTCGACTGGCTGCGCGGAGCCGGCGACAAGGCCACCGCGGCGCGCTGCGGCAAGTTCTTCTGGCCGGTGTTCGGCTTCGCGCTGGGCTGCGCCGGCGCCGCGTTCGGGTTCCTGGAATTCGGCTTCGTCGCGCTGCTGGCGCCGATCGCGATCCTGTGCCTGCACCTGTGGCTGCCTGCCCCGGAAGGCGAAGCAAAAGCGGCATCGGCGCCGGCATGAACAAAAGCCGGCTCGAGGCCTTCAGCGACGGCGTGATCGCGATCATCATCACGATCATGGTGCTCGAGCTGCGTCCACCCGCCTCGAACACGCTGGCCGACATGGCGTCGGTGGTGCCGTCCTGGCTGCGCTATGCGCTCAGCTTCGTCTACGTCGGCATCTACTGGGTGAATCACCACGCCATGCTGGAACGGGTGCGCAGCGTCGACTGGGCGGCGCTGTGGGCCAACCTGCATCTGCTGTTCTGGATGTCGCTGATCCCGTTCGTCACCGCCTGGGCCGGCGAGCATCCGATGGACTCGGCGCCGGTGGCATTGTACGGGGTGGTCTTGCTGATGTGCTCGATCTCGTTCATGCTGCTGTCCTGGCGCCTGGGCACGCTGGGCGGGGTCGATCATGCGCACTCCTGGCAGAACGGCAAAATCCGGCTGTCGGTGGGTCTGTATGCGGCGGCGATCGCGCTGGCGTTGTGGTACGCGCCGGCCGGGTCGGCGCTGCACGTGGTGCTGGCGAGCTTGTGGCTGATACCGCAGACCCAGGCCGATCTGAAGGTGGGCACAGCGGCCAGGCGCGGGCCCGATAAAAACGAACAAGAGGAGACCGAGTGAACATCAAGCAGCTGCCGATCGAAGTCCTGGTGGCCGACGACCATCCCCTGATGCGCGAGGGGATTGCGGCGGTAGTGAACAGCCAATCCGACATGCGGGTGGTGGGCGAGGCCGGCGACGGCCTCGAAGCGCTGGCGCAGTATCGCGCGCTGCGTCCGCACGTGACCCTGCTCGACCTGCAGATGCCGAACCTGAACGGCACCGAGGCGGTGCAGGCGATCCGCGCCGAGTTTCCCAACGCCTGCCTGGCGATCCTGACCACCTACAGCGGCGACGCCCGCGTGACCCAGGCGATCAAGGCCGGCGCCCAGGGCTACCTCCTGAAGAGCGCGCTGCGGCGCGAGCTGACCGAAGCGATCCGCACGCTGGCCGCCGGCCACCGTTATTTTCCGCCGCAGGTGGCGGCCGAACTGGCCAACCACCTCGGCCAGGAATCGCTCACCGCGCGCGAGCTGCAGGTGCTGACCCTGATCGCGCGCGGCAAGGCCAACAAGCAGATCGGCGGCACGCTCGGGCTGTCGGAAGACACGGTCAAGGGCCACCTGCGCAGCATCATGGACAAACTCGGCGCCAGCAACCGCACGCACGCGGTCACGCTCGGCATCGAGCGCGGCTTCATCGAACTGTAGGGAAAGGCGTTCCGGCCGCGCTCCGCTAGAATGGGCGCATGCCGAAAAAGTCACCGATCTTCCCCGGCCCGCGCACCGCGCGCGGCGCCGTCCTCGCCGTCCTGCTATCGAATGCCGAGCAGGCCGGCGCCGAACCATTGCGCGCTCGCGTCACCCTGGCCGCCATCGTGCGCGCCCTGAAACGCAAATACCACTGGCCGATCGAGACCAGCAGCTTTCCGTCGAACGCAATCGACGGGCGCGCCACCTGGGCCACGGTCTACAGCCTGCCCGAAGAGGTGATCGCGGCCGCGCTGGATGGGCATGGCCGCGACTGGCTGCACAGCGCCGGAGGCGGCGCGCCCGACGTCTGAACGTCGTCGCGCGCGGAGTCAGGCGGCCATGCGTGCGGCGACAAGCGGCTGGCTGAGCATCCGGCAATCGGCCAGGTCGCGCATCATCCGGCCGAGCAGGATGCCGTTGAACGCACCCGACACCGTGCACACGGCGACGGTCGAGCCCACGGCGCCGGCCAATTCCGGGCGCACCGCCAGCATCACCGCCGTCGCGTACTTGGTGCAGAATAGCGCCATCATGATCGCCAGCGGCGCTGCGCTGCCGCCGACCCGCACCCGTCCCGGCGTCGCGCAAGCAGTGACGCGCGAACGGGCGTAACGCGCCATCAGCATGGCAGTGAGCACGCAGCCCGCGGTCCACGCGCCGAGCGACGGCGTGCCGAATCCGAATTTGGTCGAGATGTCGTTCAGCGACAGCGCCAGCATCGCCAGCGGCAGGATCGCGAGCCGGCGCAGCGCCATCTCGCGCTCGCGCATGGACAGCACGCCAAGCACGATCAGGGCGGCGAGGATGATCCAGACGTAAGTGGGGGTGTGGGCGAACAACTGCAGCATGGTCGGCTCCCGGAAGGCGGTGGTGGTTAAGGTGCCGCCACTATGCCGTCATCGGGAGCCTTGCGGGACCGCGTGCGACCAAGCTGCGATTTGTCGGCGCCAACCGTGGCCTGGACGCGCCGAACCCGAACCCGAACCTGACCCAGCCTCAGGCCGCGACCAGACCCTGCAACGCTGGAATCACTTCCGGCAGGCTGGCCGCTTCGCAGTCCGGCACCGCGTGCGAATTGTTCGCCGCCCGGTCCGGATTGAACCAGCAGCTCTCGATGCCGAAGCGGTTGGCGCCGAGGATGTCGGCGTCCAGGCGGTCGCCCACGATCACGGTTTCCTCGCGCACGAAGCGCCTGGCCATGCCGGCCGCATACTCGAAGAAGCCCACGTCGGGTTTGGCGAAGCCGCACGCTTCCGAGGTGGCGACGAACGACACGTACTGTTCCAGCCCCGAACTGGCGATGCGCCGGCTCTGGATCTGGTGCACGCCGTTGGTGACGATGCCGACTTCGCCGCGCGCGGCCAGCGCCGCGCACAGCTCGACGGCGCCGTCGATCAGCACCACCGTGTCGGCCAGCGCGTCCAGGTACAGCGCGCTGGCCGCCTGCGGATCGCGCTCGATGCCGTGCGTCTCGAAGGCCTTGCGGAAGCGCTCCACCTTCAGGAAATCCTTGGTCACGGTGCCCAGCTCGAACGCCTTCCACAGCGCCAGGTTGATGGTCTGGTAGTCGGCGAACAGGGCGTCGGGATTGAGCGCGGCGCCATCGAGGCCGAGCGCTTCGATGGTGCGCGTGAACGAGAGCCGTTCGGAGGCGCGGAAGTCGAGCAGGGTGTCGTCGAGGTCGAACAGGAAAAGGCGGTGTTTCATGCGGACGGAGGCAGTTTAAAGCGAGGTGAGCAGGGCTCATGTTAGCACGAGCCGGTCAGCAGACAGCCAGACGAAATTCAGGTGAAACCGCGACCCACACTTTCGTGTGGGTGCGGGCAGCCCTGATCCGGTCTGTGCGGCAGGCGTCCCGCGCTGCACCATCGTGGCTTGAACGATCCCGTTCGCCACCATGGAGAGCCCCGTGCACACCGCGCCCCTGAACCCGATCTTTTTCGCTCCCGTGCGCCCGGGCGGCCTGCCCGGATGGCAGGTCAAGCAGGTCACCGACTACATCGACGCCAACCTGGACGCGACCCTGCGCACCGCCAGCCTGGCCGCCACGGTCGGCCTGAGCGTGAGCCACTTCACGCGCGCCTTCAAGCACAGCGTCGGGGTGCCGCCGCGCGTGTACGTGATCCGGCGCCGGCTGGCCGCAGCGTGCGCGGCGATGCTGGCCTCGGACGCGCCGCTGACGGCGATCGCGCATGCCCACGGCTTTTGCGACCAGTCGCATTTCACCCGCACTTTCCATGAAACGATCGGCGTCGCGCCGCACGCCTGGCGCTGCGGCAACCTCGAAGAGTGTGCGTGGAAAAGGGCGGCTGAACACGATACCCGGAGAAAACAATAATATTTCGACAAAATTGGTATCGTAGAGCCTGTCAACTATCCATGACGGAGCGTCTGCCGTGTTCGATTTCATTACCGAGTTCATGCAAAACAGCGGTTATTTCGGCGTGTTCGCCCTGATGGCGCTGGAAAATATCTTTCCGCCGATTCCGTCGGAACTGATCATGCCGTTCGCCGGCTTCGTCGCCGCGCGTGGCGACTTGAGCGTTGTCGGCGTGCTGATCGCCGGCACCGCCGGTTCGGTGGCCGGTGCCTTGCCCTGGTATTACGCCGGCAAGGTGTACGGCAAGGAGCGCCTGGAAAAGCTGGCCGACAAGCATGCGCGCTGGCTGACCGTGACCCACGGCGACATCGAGCACGCGATGGAGGCGTTCGAAAAACACGGCAGGAAGGTGGTGCTGCTGGGCCGCCTGATCCCGGCGATCCGCACCCTGATCTCGGTCCCGGCCGGTCTGGCCAAGATGCCGCTGGCGCAGTTCCTGCTGTTTTCGACCGTCGGCTCGCTGCTCTGGACCGGCATCCTGACCGGCGCCGGCTACCTGCTGGAAAGCCAGTACGAGCGCGTGGCCGACTACGTCGATCCGGTCTCGAAGGCGGTGCTGATCGGCCTGGTCGGCTGGTACCTGTACCGGGTGGCGACCTTCAAGTCGCGCAAAGCCTGAGGCTGTCGCGGCGCGGGCGCAACGTCCGGCGCCGCGCGATTGTGTCGGACAACTCGCGTTGCGGCTACAATCGCCCTGTCCGATGCCAGGCCTGCGCACATGAAGAACCAGTTGCTGGAAGATTTCGGGGATAGCCGCTCACAGCCGGCCGTCCCGCCACCCGTTACCAAGCCCGTCGCGCCGCCCGTGCAGGCAGTGAGTCCCCCTGCGCCTGCGCCACAGGCCGCACCCGTAGCGCAGGCGTCGCGTCCCAAAGTCTGGCGTGCGCGCCGCGCGCCGCCGCCGCCAGTGTGGCGTGCGCGCGAAGCCGAAGCCGAAGCCGAAGCCGAAGCCGAAGCCGAAGCCGAAGCCGCGCCAGGGCCTGATCCGGTACCTGCACGCGAGCCCGAGCCCATGCCCCCGGCGCCGCTCTTCGTGCCGTCTTTCGCCAGTCCCGCACACGATGTGGCATTGCGCTTCACGCCAGCGCAGCCGTCCTGGTTTGAACGCAGCGGCCGCAAGGTGCTTGGCTGGGGCGCTGCGACGCTGCTGGCCCTGGCCGTCGCCGGCGCGGGCGCCTGGGCCTACCGCGATCGCCAGGTCGCCGATGCGCTGGCGCTGGTGGCCGGCGAAACCACGCCCGCGCCGGAAATCGTCCCGTACGTGCCACCGGCGCCCGAGCCCGTGCCGCCGCTGGTGCTGGCCAAGCCGGGAACGGCGGCGCCCGAACCGGCGCCGGAGATGGACGATTCGCGCCGCCTCGACGTGCGTCTGCAGGACAGCGCGCAAGAGGAAGAGAGCGAAGAAGAGGAGTTCGTCGGTACCGCGGCCAAGGCGGCTCCTGTGGTTGCCGCCGCCGCCGTCGCCGCCAAGGCAGCCGCGCCGACGCCGAAAGCGAAGCCCGCCACGCCTGCGCCGCGCAAGGGAGCCGAGCGCAAGCCAAAGCAGCAAAAGCAGGATGTGCGCAAGGCTGAAGTGCGCAAACCGGCGCCCGCCAAGGCCGATGCGCGCAAGACCGCCGCGCGCGACAAGCCGCCGCTCAAGACCAGTGCCGCAGCCGTAGCCGCGCCGGCGCTGTCGCAAGAAGAAACCCTGCGCCAGTGCCGCGCCGCCGGCTATCACGCCAGCCAGTGCGCGCGGCGCGGCTGCGTCGCCACCAAGTTCGGACTGGCCTGCCGCGGCTGAGCGCCCGCGTTCAGTCGGCCCCGCGCCACACCACCCGGTTGCGCCCGGCCTGCTTGGCGCGGTACAGGGCCGCGTCGGCCGCCTCGAACAGTTCGAACTGCAGCTCGGCGCCGTCCGGCACCAGGGTGGCGCCGCCGAAGCTGGCGCTGAGCATCGGCGCGACCGACGACGCCTCGTGCGCGATCTGCAGGTTCACCACCGCTGCGCGCAGTTCTTCCATCACCGCGGCCGCATTGGCGGCATCGGTATCCGGCATCAACAGTACCAGCTCTTCGCCGCCGTAGCGCGCCGCCAGGTCGGTCGGGCGCCGCATGGCGCTGTAGGCCACGCGCGCCACCGAGCGCAGGGCGCGGTCGCCGGCCGGGTGGCCGTAGCGGTCGTTGTACTGCTTGAAGGCGTCGATGTCGAGGATCGCCAGCGACAGCGGCGTGTGGTTGCGGCGGGCGCGCTGCCACTCGATGGCGAAGATCTCGTCGAAGCGGCGCCGGTTGGCCAGTTCGGTCAGGCCGTCGATGTTGGCCAGGCGCTCCAGCATTCTGCGCTGGCGCACCACCTGCAGGTGCAGCGCCACGCGCGCCATCACCACGGTCTGGTTGAACGGTTTGACGATGTAGTCCGAGGCGCCCATTTTGAGGCCGCTGGCTTCGTCTTCGGGGCGGTCCAGGCCCGAAATGAAGATCACCGAGATGTGCGCCGTCTGCGGATCGGCGCGCAGGAGGCGCAGCACTTCGTAGCCGTCCATGTCGGGCATCATCACGTCGAGCAGGATCAGGTCGGGCAGGTGGCGCGCGGCCCGTTCCAGGGCCTGGGCGCCGTTGCGGGCCAGGAGTACGGTGTATTCGGGTTTGAGCAGGTCGCCCAGCACTTCGCGATTGATGGCATCGTCGTCCGCCACCAGGACTTTTTGCGTCTCTACTGCGTTCATGTGCTTCCTTCAAGGCTGCGCGAGCGTGCGGTATCGGGATCGGTACCGGCGCCGGGCTGGCCATCGGGAGACGTGGCCAGCTGCAGCGCCAGCGCCTCGAGCGGCGCCAGTGCCGCAGCATACTCGATCTCGTCGACGGCGCGTCGCACCGGTTCCAGCGCCAGGGCCCAGGCGCTGCCGGCCAGCAGCGTCTCGAGTTCGGACAAGGCGTCTTCGGCGCGCGCATCGTCGGCGCGCAGGTAGTCAAGCAGGCGCGCCATGACCGCGGCCACCGCTTCGCTCGGGGCCGCGCGCGGCAGGGCGTTGGCGGCCATGCGCGCCAGGCTGGAGAGCGCGGTTTCAAGCGCCGTCAGGAGCGCCGGCACCTGCACCCCGACGCGGTCCGGCATGCCGGCGCGCAGGTCCTGTTCCAGGCGGCTGGCGGCGCCGGAGAGCTCGAACGCGCCGACGTAGGCCGCGCTCGACTTGAGGTTGTGCGCCAGCGACTGCAGGCGCGGATGGTCGCCGCAACTGAGCGCTTCGCGCAGGACGCTCGGCGCGCCGGCGTACTCGCGCACGAAGCTGCCGGCGCGCTTTTCCAGACGGCTGCGCTGGCCGTCGACGTGTTCCAGCGCGAGGCGCCAGTCGATGCCGGGCGCCGCCGGCAACGCGCCGGCCGGTTCCGGCGCCGCTACTGCGCGCTGCGCTTGCTGCGGCGGCAGTGTACGGCCTTCGAGGCGCGCCGGATCGATCCATTTGAGCAGGGTGCAGAGCAGCAGGTCGGGGTCGATCGGCTTGGCGACGTGGTCGTTCATGCCGGCCATCCGGCTCAGCGCGCGGTCGCTGGCCATCGCGTGCGCCGTCATGGCCACGATCGGCAGGGTGGCCAGGCGTGCGTCCTTGACCGCCGCGGCGCGGATCTCGCGGGTGGCGGTAAGGCCGTCCATCTCGGGCATCTGGATGTCCATCAGCACCAGGTCGTAGTCGCCCCCTTGCGCCATGCGCAGCGCTTCGACGCCGTTGAAGGCGACGTCGACCTGCATGCGCGCCGCGGCCATGAAGTCGAGCGCCACTTCGCGGTTGTTGTCGTTGTCCTCGGCCAGCAGGATGCGCGCCCCGTCCAGGCGCGGGATGTCGGCCATGGTGCTGCTGCGCGCCGGCAGGGCCGTCGCGCCGCCATCGGTCGCGCCCAGCTGCGGATGCAGCACCTGCAGCAGGCTGTGGTACAACAGCGCGGGGCCGACCGGCTTGTGCAGGAAGGCGTCGACCGGCAGCTCGCCCTGTTCGTCCAGTACCGTCTCGCGCGTCAGGCTCGAGACCATCAGGATCGACGGCGGCGCGGCGTCGCGCGTGCTCTGGTGGATGCGGCGGATGGTCGCCATGCCGTCCAGGCCCGGCATCAGGTAATCCATCAGCACGATCTGGTACGGCTGGCCGGCGTCCCCGGCGCGCGCCAGCGCCGCCAGGCATTCTTCGCCCGAGGCCACGGCGTCGGCCTGCACCCCGAACGAGGTCAGCATCTCGACCAGCGCGGTGCGCGCGGTGGCGCTGTCGTCGACCACCAGCGCGCGCACGTCCATCAACAGCGCCAGGCGCGTCGCCCCGGCAGCGCGCGCGGCTTCATGGCCCTCGGCCACGCCGAGCGGCACGGTGAAGGTGAAGGTGGTGCCGGCGCCCGGGCTGCTTTGCACCGCGATCGTGCCCTGCATCAGCTCCACCAGCTGGCGCGAGATCGACAGCCCCAGGCCGGTGCCGCCATACTTGCGGGTGGTCGAGCCGTCGGCCTGGCTGAACGACTGGAACAGCTGCGGCAGTTGTTCGGCCGTCATGCCGATGCCGGTGTCGCTCACCGAAAACGCCAGCATGACCGCATTGGCGTCAGCCTCGGCCCCGGCTTCGGACTTGACCGCTTCCACCGCAACCACGATCTCGCCGCGTTCGGTGAACTTGACGGCGTTGCCGGTCAGGTTGATCAGGACCTGGCCCAGGCGCAGCGGGTCGCCGATCAGGCGCGTCGGCACCCCGGGCCCGACGCGGAAAATCAGTTCGATGCCCTTGGCGTCGGTTTTTACTCCGGTCAGGGTCGACAGGTGCTCGAGCATCTCGTCGAGGTCGAACGCCACCTTCTCCAGCGACAGCTTGCCGGCCTCGATTTTGGAAAAATCGAGGATGTCGTTGATGATGCCCATCAGGTGCTCGCTCGCGCCCAGGATCTTGCCGAGGTAGTTGCGCAGGCGCGGCGCCGGATCGCTCATCAGGGCCAGCCGGCTCATGCCGATGATGGCGTTCATCGGGGTGCGGATCTCGTGGCTCATGTTCGCCAAAAACTCCGACTTCATGCGCGCGCCGGCTTCGGCGCGCAGCATCGCGGTCTGCATCGCCTTGGTGCGCAGGCCGAGGATGCGCATGAACACCAGCATGTCGAAGGTGGCGCCGAATTCGAGCGCATGCATGGTCAGGAAGTTGGCCGGCAGGCGGCCGTTGATCACCTGCGCCGTGATCAGCGAGCTGGAAAAGCTCACCGCCCAGCCGACCAGGAACCAGGTGCCGATGGCGTCGCCGGCGCGCATGCGCCGGAACGCGCCGGGAAGACCGAGCAGCATCGGCATGATGCCCAGCGTGCCGACGATCGCCACCAGGTAGCGGTGGCTGATGATGCCGGCGCCGAAACCGATCGCGGTCACCAGGCAGGCGACCGCGAAGCCGCGCATCAGGCGACTGAAGATGCGGTCCATGCCGGGCCGCGCCAGCGACTGCTCGACGAACAGGTAGGCGCCGCACGAGGCCATGATCGAGGAGACGCCGGCGCCGTGCTCCAGGAACCAGGCGTTGCCCGGCCACAGGAACTGGCCGGCGATGCCGAACCAGCAGGCCGAATACACGGTGACGCCGCCGACCAGGATCGCGTACTTGCCGAACAGCGGCTCGCGCAGCGTGATCCACTGACCGACGCTGTACAGGAACAGGCAGATCCCGAGGCCCAGGATCACGCCCTGCAGCATCTGCTCGGCGAGCGAATCGGGCAGCACCTGGTGCACCTGCATGAACGACAGCGGCAGGATTTTCGGGCCGACCGCGCTCACGCGCAGCAGCACGGTGTAGTCGGCGCCGGGTGGCATGCGCAGCACCACGGTCGGCACCCGGCCCTTGAGCGCGTCGCCGGTCTGGGCCTGCATGCGCCCGGCCGTGGCCACCTGCTTCAAGCCGTCTGGATAGGCGATGTGGACGTCGAGTTCGTCAAGCAGGGCGAAGTCGACCTGCATCACCCAGGCGTTGGGCGCATCCAGCGGCACCGAGACCGGCACCCGGACCCAGGTGGTCCCCGGCTGCATGCCGAGTGTTGCGGTGGCGGTGTCCGGGCGCGCAAAGCGGGCCTGCTGCGCCAGCGCTGCCTGCGCATCGAGCTTGCGTTCGGGGTCGCGCAGGATGGTGATGAAGCGCCAGGCGTCGACGTGCTGGACGTCCTTGCCCAGCACCAGCGGCTCTCGCGCCGACGACCCGGCGCAGACGGCGCACAGCAATGCGAACAACAGCAACGCGGGCAAGTGCGCCCACCACGACCGCACACGGACCAACAGACTGCCACCCGTCATGCCGGCTTCCCGAGTGGAACGGCCATGCGCTCGCCATGCCAGCGCGCCAGGCCGCAGGCGGCGCAGAACAGCGGAAAGCCCATCACGAACAGGGCGATGGCGCGGGTCTCGACCGGCACGCCCTGGGTGACTTCGTAGACCATCAGGCCGCCGTACAGCAGCAGCGGCACCGCGACGTGACGCAGCGCCGGACGCGCGCCGGCATTGGCGGCGGCGGCGCGCATTGCGCGCGTCGACGACAGCCGGAACGCGGACACGATGACGAACGCCACCAGCATCCAGCCGGCGAAGCCCTGCAGCGTCTCGCCGAACCACCAGCCATCCTTCTTGTCCATGACCCAGGTCCCCAGTTTATAGTCCATGTACGGGTCGACGCCCAAATCGTAGGCGGTGACGATCAGCGCCGCCAGGAACGCCATCGCCAGTGTGCGCCCGGTGCCTGCGGCGGCATCGACTGGCGTTTGCCACACGATCAGGTTGGCCATCACGTAGCCGGTGTAGGAAAGGGCAAACCACATCAGCGGAATCACCAGCGGCACCTGGCCCAGTTGCGGGCCCAGTACGTCGGTGTAGTCGTAGTCGCCGAAGAACCAGCCGTAAGAGGCGCCCATCTGCTCGGCGAACCAGCCGGCGCAGATGGCGATGACGGCCAGGCGCAGCGCCGGCCCGGCGCCCAGCACGGTCACGGCGCTGGCGAAACAGGTGGCCGCCATCAGCAGCGAACAGGCGACGATCAGCTGGGTCTGGGCAGGCCAGCCGCGCAACAGCAGCGGCACCAACAGCGCCAGCGCCGCTCCCGCCAGCACGGCCAGGCGCGGCAGATGGGATAGACGGGAGATCGACGATGAACGTGAGGCGTGTGAAATACGTGGAATGCGGGCCGGACGCGATGAGCGCGCAGAAGGCGCTGAAGGCGTTGGATTGAGCGGCGAAGACGACATGGTCGTGATCCTCTTGACGGGATTGAACGGCGGTGCGTGCCCGTTCACCGCAGCCGGCCGCGGGTTCGACCCGGGCGCGGTTGCGCGCTGCACGCTCATCCCGTGAGTCTAGCAGGTCGGAGCCGGCCGTGGCATGCCGGCGGCCGCGAATTTTTACGCCGGCGGCGCCCTGCGCCCGCGCCATGCGATGCGGTTGCGGCCGGCCTGCTTGGCGCGGTACAACGCGGCGTCGGCGGCCTCGAAGAGTTCGGACTGCTGCTCGCCGCTGTCCGCGCACAGGGTCGCGCCGCCGACGCTCACCGTCAGCACCGGCGCCACGTTCGAGGCTTCGTGGACGATGCCCAGGCCGCTCACCGCGGCGGCCAGCTGCGCGATCATCCGCTGCGCGTCGAGGGCTTCGGTTTCCGGCATCAACAGCACCAGCTCCTCGCCGCCATAGCGCGCCGCCAGGTCGGCCGGCCGGCGCATCGCGGCGCCGGCCGCGCGCGCCACCGAGCGCAGGGCGCGATCGCCCGCCGGGTGGCCGTAGCGGTCGTTGTACTGCTTGAAGGCGTCGATGTCGAGCAGGGCCACGGACAGTGGACGGCCGCTCCTGCGCGCGCGCTGCCATTCGAGCGCGTACATCTCGTCGAAGCGGCGCCGGTTGGCCAGCTCGGTCAGGCCGTCGATGTTGGCCAGGCGCTCCAGCATTCTTCTCTGGCGCAGCACCTGCAGGTGCAGTGCGACGCGCGCCATCACCACGGTCGGATTGAACGGCTTGGTGATGTAGTCGGCGGCGCCCATGCGCAGGCCGTTGGCTTCGTCCTCGGGCCGGTTCAGGCCCGAGATGAAGATCACCGAGATGTGCGCCGTCTGCGGGGCGGCGCGCAGGCGCCGCAGCACTTCGTAGCCGTCCATGTCGGGCATCAGGACGTCGAGCAGGATCAGGTCGGGCAGGTGGCGCGCGGCGCGCTCCAGGGTCTGGGCGCCGTTGCGCGCCAACAGCACGCTGTACTCGGGCTTGAGCAGGTCGCCCAGCACTTCGCGGTTGACCGCATCGTCGTCGGCCACCAGCACTTTTTGCAGTTCCACCACCTTCATGGCGCGCCGTTCGCGTCGACCGCCAGCGCCGGCGCCGGCAGGCCGAGGGCGGCAGCGAGCGTCGCCAGCGGCGCCAGCGCGGCCCCGTACTCGATCTCGTCGACCGCGCGCCGCAGCGGCGCCAGGCCGTCTTCGAAGGCGCTGCCGGCCAGCAGCGCCGTCAGTTCGTCGAGCACGTCTTCGGCGCGCGCGTCGTCGTCCAGCAGGTAGCCTTGCAGGCGCGCGACCAGTGGCGCGGCCACCGGCGCCAGCGCTTCCAGGTCGAGCGGGCGCGGCAGCGCGGCGGCGGCCAGGTCGGCCAGGCCGGCCAGCACCGCCTCGGCGGCCGTGACCAGCGATGGCACCTGCACCCCGACCCGGTCGTACAGGCCGGCGCGCAGGTCCTGTTCCAGGCGGTTGGCGGCGCCCGACAGTTCGAACGCGCCGACGTAGGCCGCGCTCGACTTGAGGTTGTGCGCCAGCGACTGCAGGCGGCCATGGTCGCCGCCGCTGAGCGCTTCGCGCAGGATGTGCGGCGCGGCGCCGTATTCGCGCACGAAGCTGCCGGCGCGCTTTTCCAGGCGGCTGCGCTGGCCGCCGACGTTCTGCAGCGCCAGGCGCCAGTCGATGCCCGGCACCGCCGGCAGCAGGCCGACCGGTTCCGGCGCCGGCGGCGTCTGCAGCGGCGCAGGCGCGGGCACCGCGCGCCCGTGCAGGCGCGCCGGGTCGATCCACTTGAGCAGGGTGCAGAACAGCAGGTCGGGGTCGATCGGCTTGGTCACGTGGTCGACCATGCCGGCCATCCGACTGAGCGCGCGGTCGCTGGCCATCGCGTGCGCGGTCATGGCCACGATCGGCAATTTGGCCAGGCGCGGCACGGCGTGAATCGCGCGCGCGGCGGCGAGGCCGTCCATCTCGGGCATCTGGATGTCCATCAGCACCAGGTCATAGTCGCCCTGTTGCGCCATGCGCAGTGCCTCGACCCCATTGAAGGCGACGTCGACCTGCATGCGCGCGGCGGCCATGAAGTCGAGCGCCACCTCGCGGTTGTTGGCGTTGTCTTCGGCCAGCAGGATGCGCGCGCCGTCCAGGCGTGGCAGGTCGGGCATGGCGATCATGCCGGCCAGCGGCGCGCCCAGGCTTTCCACCGCGCCCAGATGCGGGTGCAGCACCTGCAGCAGGCTGTGGTACAGCAGCGCCGGGCCGATCGGCTTGTGCAGGAAGGCGTCCACCGGCAGCTCGCCTTCGCGCTCGAGCACCGCGTCGCGGTTCACGGCCGACACCATCAGGATCGCCGGCGGTGCGGCGTCGCGCACGCATTGCCCGATGTGGCGGATGGTCTCGACCCCGTCCATGCCCGGCATCAGGTAGTCCATCAGCACGATCTGGTATGGCTGGCCGCGTTCATCGGCGCGCGCCAGCGCCTGCAAGGCTTCCTGGCCCGAGGCCACGGTGTCGGCCTGCACGCCCAGCGTGGCCAGCATCTCGGCCAGCGCGGCGCGTGCGCTGGCGCTGTCGTCGACCACCAGCGCGCGCACGTCCTGCAGCATGGCCTGGCGCACCGCGTTCGCGGCCAGCTGGCCGTCGGCCACGCCGAGCGGCACGGTGAAAGTGAAGCAGCTGCCCCGATTGGGCGTGCTCTGGGCCGAGATGGTGCCGTGCATCAGTTCGACCAGCTGGCGCGAGATCGACAGGCCAAGGCCGGTGCCGCCATACTTGCGGGTGGTGGAGGCGTCGGCCTGGCTGAACGGCTGGAACAGGCGTGATACCTGTTCCTGGGTCATGCCGATGCCGGTGTCGCTGACCGAGAACGCCAGCGTAACCTTGCCGGCTTCACTCGCGCGCGCTTCCACCGAGACCACGATCTCGCCGCGCTCGGTGAACTTGACGGCGTTGCCGGTCAGGTTGATCAACACCTGGCCCAGACGCAGCGGGTCGCCCACCAGGCGCTGCGGCACGCCGGGGCCAACCCGGAAGATCAGTTCGATGCCCTTGGCGTCGGTCTTCACGCCGGTCAGGGTCGACAGGTGTTCGAGCATGTCGTCCAGCTCGAACGGCACCGATTCGATATTCAGTTTGCCGGCCTCGATGCGCGAGTGGTCGAGAATGTCGTTGATCAGGGCCAGCAGGTGTTCGCCCGCGCCCAGGATCTTGCCGAGGTAGTTGCGCAGCTTCGGCGCCGGGTCGCTCATCAGGGCCAGGCGGCTCATGCCGAGGATGGCGTTCATCGGAGTGCGGATCTCGTGGCTCATATTTGCCAGGAATTCGGACTTCATGCGCGCCTCGGCTTCGGCGCGCAGCAGCGCCGTTTGCATGTCCCTGGTGCGCAGGCCCAGGATGCGCATGAACATCAGCATGTCGATGGCGATCCCGAACTGCATCGCGTGCATGGTCAGGAAGTTCGACGGCAGCTTGCCGGCCGCCACCAGGATCTGCACCACCGTGGTGGTGAAGCTGAGCACCCAGCTGATCAGGAAGTAGAAACCCATCGCCTGGCCGGCGCGCATCAGCCGCACCGCGCCGGGCAGGCCGAACATCATCGGCATCGAACCGGCGGTGGTCACGAACAGCACCAGCACCGCGGGCGAGACCAGGTCGAAGATCCACAGCACGCAGATGGTCAAGCAGGTGGCCGCCATGGCGCGCATCAGGAGCGAGAACTTGCGGTCCCTGCCGGGGCGGGCCAGCACGTGCTGGACGAACAGGTAGGCGCCGGCGCCGGCGATCAGCGAGGCAATGCCGGTGATGTGGGAGCTGAGCCAGTCGCTCAGTGCATTGTTGCTGCGCCACAGGAACTGTTCGGTGAGGCCGAACCAGCAGGCCGAATACACGCCCAGGCCGCCGACGAACATGGCGTACTTTCCGTACAGGGTCTGGCGCAGCGTCACGAACTGGGCCAGGCTGTAGACGAACAGGCACAGCGCCAGGCCGACCATCATCCCCTGCAGCATCTGCTCGCCCAGCGCAGCCTGGTGGAAGGCGACCGGCTGCATGATGCGCAGCGGCGCCAGCTGCGGGCCGCGCGAGGCGATGCGCACCAGCAGCACGTAGTCGCGCCCCGGCTCCAGGTTCAGGACGATTTCGGGCACGCGGCCCTTGAGCGCCCCATCTTCGCTCTGGCGGCGGCCGGCGTCGGCGAGCTTGCGCAGGCTGTCCGGCCGGTTGGCTTCGGCCAGGTAGAAGTCGACCCAGTCCAGCAGCGGGTAGTCGATCACCGCCACCCAGGTCGACGGCGCATCCGGCGCCACGCGCAGCGCGATGCGCATCCAGGTCGGCTCCTTGCGCATGCCGATCACGCCCGAGGCCAGGGTCGGCGCGGCGAAACGCTCGGGCGCCGCCAGCGCGCCCGGCGCATCCAGTTTGGCCCCGCTATCGTACAGCAGCGACACTGCGGACCAGGCGTCGAGGCTGGTGTCGGCGCGCGTGAGTTCGAGCGGCGCGGCACGTGCCGGTGAAGCGCCCAGCGTCAGCAGAAGGAAGAACAGGGCAAGCGCGCGCAGCATGCGCGGGAGTGCGGACGACGGCGATGTAGCGGTCATGTCATTCAGTGCGTGGTGGCGGTACGGGAGCGGCAGCATCCGCGCCGGCATTCAGGCGCGCTTCCAGCCGGTTGATCCAGCGCGGCGCCTGCGGATCGTGGCGCCAGGCTTCGGTCGCATCGGCTACCTGCTCCAGCAGCGCCGGCGGCAGGCGCAGCGGACGGGTCTCGTCCATCAGGAAACGCGTCACCAGGCGGTAGCCCAGCACGCGCGTGCACATGCGCGTGATCGAGAAGCCCGGCACGAAGCGGCGCACGGCCCAGTCGATGGCGCGGATCGTGGCCAGGCCGCCGCTGAACAGCAGGCGCGAGGCCAGCGGCAGGCGCGCCGTCAAGCCCAGGTCGTCGGTGGCGTCCTTGCCGCACAACAGGCGCGTGAGCAGGGTCGGGAACGGTTTCAGGAGCGCGACCGGAATTTCGTTTTCGATTGCTTTCATCAGCGCGGCCGCCAGCGCCGGGCGCGGGTCGGGCTCGCGCACCATCAGGCGGCCGCGGGCCTGCATCGCTGCGAAGTCGCGCTCGGCGTCTTCCATGGTCCAGGCCATCAGCTCGCGTTCGACGCCGAGCAGGTGGGCCATCACGTTCCAGGCGTGCAGGTACGCCTCTTCGTCGGCACGGCCCAGGCCCAGGCCGAGGCGGCGCAGGCCGCGCAGGAAGATGTAGTTAAAGGTCAGCAGCGTGTACGCCAGCTCTTCCTGGTTGCACGGCAGGCCTTCGCGCGCCGTGTCCCAGCCGTGCGCGTACAGCTGGTGGTAGATGCCGCCGCCGGCCGGGTTCATCGCTTCGACGGGCGGCGCGCCCGGCGCATCGCTTGGATGGCCGCGCAGGATCAGGTGGCGGATGGTGGCGTGGATCAGGCGCACCTTGAGGGTCTGGGCCACGCCCGCGCCGTCAGGCGACGTCAGGCCGCCCTTCATCATCACCGGGAAGATCATGGCGGCGGTCGAGCGCACCCGGTAGTCGGTGTGGGCTTCGAGCTGGCCGGCCGCGTGCAGCACCGCCGACAGGTCGGGCAGCACGTAGCATTCGGGCAGGCTGGCGCAGAACAGCAGGGTGCAGGACAGCATGCTCATGTCCATGAACAGCGCTTCTGCGCGTGCGATTTTTGCGTGGTCGGCCCATTCCGGCAGCACAGGGCAGCGCGCCAGATAATCCTTGAGCGCGGCGCCAGCGCGCGGATCGAGGTCGGAGGAAGGCTGCCAGGTGGCGAGCATGCCGTTCGATTCCCAGCGCACGATCTCGCGGTTGATGGCGGCGATGCGCTCGCTCAGTTCATGCGGGCCGTCGGCGCCTTCGAGCATGCGCGCGACGGTGTCGTCGGCGGGCGCGTCGGCGCGCAGGGTGGGTGACAACAGCTGGTGGTCGTCGCGGTTCATGCAGCCTCCTGGTTCCGGGGTCGGTTGAGAAAGATGGTGTCAGCCTTGCGTGCGGAAATACACGGACTTCGGCCGCATGCGCGGCCGAAGTCCCTTGCATCAGTGCCGACGTCAACGATCAGAAGCGCACGTCCAGGCGCACGTCGGCGGTACGCGGCGCGGTCGGCGTGGTCATGCCGAAGCTGTCGATGATCGACGGACGCACCTTGTCTTCGATGTTGCGCACGCGCGCCAGCACGCTCCAGTTGGCGCCATCCGGCGCGTAGCGCAAGGTGGCGTCGGTGCTGGTGTACGACGGGATGCGGTACTCGAGCAGCTGGCTCGGCACGGCGATCACGTAGTCGGCGCTACGACGGGCGAACACGCCGGCATTGAGCTGGCCGCCAAACACGGCGAAGCGGTGGTCGTAGCCCAGCATGTAGACGTGCCTGGGCGCGCGGTCGAGCGCACGGCCGGCCCACGACACGCGGCCGTTCGGGCTGTATTGCACGTATTCGGCGTCGAGGAAGGTCGCGCTGTAGCTCAGGCGGCCGTTGCTGCCGACGCGCACTTCGCCATCGAGCTCGATGCCGCGCGAACGGGCCTGGCCGGCGTTGCGGGTCAGGATGCGCGGCGCGCCCGAGACGATCGCGTTGCCCGACAGCTGCAGGTTGGTGTAGTCGTAGTAAAACGCGGCGGCGTTGAAGGTGGCGCGTCCGCCCAGCAGACGGCTCTTGAGGCCCGCTTCCCAGGCGCGCAGCTGCTCCGGCTGGTAGTACAGGGCGTCTTCGGTGACCGCGGTGGCGGCCGGGCAGGTCAAGCCGGCGCCAGTGCTGCCGGCCAGGCAGCCGTCGTTGAAGCCGCCGGCCTTGTAACCGGTCGACAGGCTGCCGTACAGCAGGGCGCCAGGTGCCACGTCATACTCGGCGCCCAGGCGCCAGGTGGTCTCGCTGTGGTTCAGCGCAGCGGTGTTCAGCTGAGCGCGATCGGTAGCCGGATTGAAGGCCGCCGTTTGCTGGAAGTTGGTCGAACCGAGACGGCTCTTGTCGTCTTCGGTGCGGCGCGCGCCGGCCGTCAGGCGCAGGTCGTCGCGAACACGCCAGGTCAGCTGGCCGAAGATGGCCTTGCTCTGCGCCTTGGTCACCAGCGGGAAAGCGTACACCGGCGGCAGGCCGACCGGCTGCAGGCCGGTGAAGAAGTAGGTGGTGTCGGATTCTTCGCTGAAGTAGTACAGGCCACCCTGGGCGCTCAGTGGGCCGCTGCCGTTGGTGGCGATGCGCAGCTCGTGCGAATCCTGCTCGTTGTGGCCGTCGTAATGGTTGTTCACGCCCAGCGCCACCGCCGGCGTCACGCGGTAGTAGTAGTTCTGCAGGATCTGCTGGTCGATCTCGCGGTGCGAGCCGATGTAGTAGACGGTAGCCGGGCCCAGGTTCCAGCTCAGGTCCGTGGTCAGGCCGCGGATGCGGCGGTCGTGCCAGCCCTGCACCGGGGTCATGTTGAACGGACGGAAGCTGTTGGTCAGGCGCTGGTCGGTGCTGCCGCCTTTCCACACCGGGGCGCCTTGCGCCACGCCGGTATAGAAATTGGTGTCGGGGACGAAGCGGTCGTTGTTGCCTTCGGTGATGCTGTGGTCGTAGCGCACCACCAGGGTGGCGTCCGGATTGATCTTCCACTTGGCGCTCAGGCGCGCATCGCGCTCGTCGCGGTCCATGCCGGCACGGTGCTGGGTACCCTGGTTATTCTTCAGGAACGGGTCCTGCTTGCGGCCGCTGACGGCGGCGCGCAGCGACAGCGCATCGTTCACCGGCACGTTGATCATGCCGTCGATCTTGCGGTTGCTGTAGGTGCCGAGTTCGAAACCGGCCGCGCCTTCCAGCACGTCGGTCGGGGCGTTGCTGATCACGTTGACCAGGCCGGCGGTGGTGTTGCGGCCGTACAGCGTGCCCTGCGGGCCGCGCAGCACTTCGATGCGGTCGACGTCGAGGAAGTTGGCCGACTGGCCGGCCGGACGCGAGATGTAGACGCCATCGTGCATGAAGGCGGCCGACGGGTCGCCCTTGTCGGTGGTGTCGTTGTTGCTGATGCCGCGGATGGTGACGCGCAGGCCCGAGAAGGCCTGGTCGAAGTGCACGTTCGGCAGGCGCGGGCCGAGGGTGGCGGCGCTGTCGGCGCCAATGTCGCGCAGCTGTTCGCCGGTGACGACGCTCATCGCGACCGGGGTGCGCGAGGCCAGCGCGGCGGTGCGCTGGGCGGTGACGACGACTTCCGGCACTTCGTTGCCGTTGCTGTTTGCCTGCGCAGCGACCGGCACGACCTGTGCCTGGGCGATGCTGCAGACGATACCCGAGATAGCCGCAACCAGCAGCTTTTGGGCTGGGCGGATCTGCGTTGCTTTCATTGACTGGCTCCCTGTTATTTGACTGTCAGTTTCTCGTCATGAGAAACACATCCGCGCTTATGTTCTTATTGGCAATCTACGTTGCGCAGCGGGATGCAAAGCCCGTCAGTCTAGCAGGTGATTACTACAGGAAATAGTCCTTTGATGAGTTAGCGAACAAAAAAGACGCGTTTGCAACGCGCTCTTGTCAAAAGGTACAGCACCGTCCATACGATGACGCGTGCCGCCCGCCGCCTTGGGGCGGGCGAAGTCACGCTGCAGCCACGTAGCATCACGCAGGCAGTGCGGTCAGTTGACCAGCCAGGCGTGGCTGGGCTGGGCTGCCCTGGACGGCGGACGCGGTCTTGAACGTGCCCACCAGGCCGGCCAGCTGCGCCGCCTGTTCGCGCATCGCGGCCGCGGCCGCAGCGGCCTGCTCGACCAGCGCCGCGTTCTGCTGGGTCACGCGGTCCATCTCGACCACGGCGGTGTTGACCTGTTCGATGCCGGCGCCTTGTTCCTGGCTGGCGGCGGCGATTTCGCCGATGATGACCGTCACCTGCTGCACGCTGTCGACGATCTGGCGCATGGTGGCGCCGGCCTGGTCGACCTGGCGCGTGCCGGCCGCCACCTGGCCGCTCGACGTGTCGATCAGCGACTTGATTTCCTTGGCCGCGGTGGCCGAGCGCTGCGCCAGGCTGCGCACCTCGCTGGCGACGACCGCGAAACCGCGTCCCTGCTCGCCGGCGCGCGCCGCTTCTACGGCAGCATTGAGCGCCAGGATATTGGTCTGGAAAGCGATGCCGTCGATCACGCCGATGATGTCGACGATGCGCTGCGACGAAGCGTCGATCGCGCCCATGGTCTTGATCACGCCGTCCACGATGGCGCCGCCGTCGACCGCGATGGCTGCGGCATTAGCGGCCAGTCCATTGGCGCGCTGGGCGTGCTCGCTGTTCTGGCGCACGGTGGACGTCAGTTCTTCCATCGAGGCCGCGGTCTCTTCGAGCGAGCCGGCTTGCTGCTCGGTACGGCTTGAGAGGTCCTGGTTGCCGCTGGCGATTTCACCGGAGGCCTGGGCGATGGCCTGGGTGCCGTCGCGCACCTGGCCGACGATGCTGGCCAGGCCCGCGTTCATGCGGCCCAGCGCGTCCATCAGCTGGCCGACTTCGTCGCGCCGGGTGGTGTCGAAGCGGCTGGTCAGGTCGCCGTCGGCGACGCGTTCGGCGACGCGCACCGCGGCGCCCAGCGGCGCGGTGATCGAGCGCGTGATGAACCAGGCGCAGGCGGCGCCGAACAGCAGCGCGCAGGCGCCCAGCGCGAACAGGATGATGCGGGTGCTGGCGTACGAATCGAGGATGGTCTGGGCCACCACGTCCGAAGCCGCGATCTGCATGTCGGCAAACTTGGCCATGGTGTCGAGATAGGTGCGGGTGCCCGGCAGCAGGCGGTTGCGGTAGATCTCGTCCATCAACGCGCGGTCGTTGCTGCGACGCGCCTCGAACAGGGCGTCGCGCGCGGCCATGTAGGCCAGGCGTTCTTCCTTGACCACCTTGAACTGGGCGCGCACCGCCTCGTTCTTGAGCGCGGCGTCGATTTCCTTCTGCAGCGCGTTGGAGCGTTCGGTGATCGCGCGGCGCTTGGGCGCCATCGCTTCCAGCACGCTGGCGTCGGCGGCGTGGTAGACGGTGTCGTTGATGGCGCTGTTGACTTCGATGTTGCGGCGCCATTCGGCGACGCTGCGCTGGTTCTTGACGCTGGTGTTGACCAGGCGGTAGGTGAGCTCGCCCGCCGCTTCCATGCGGGTGAGCGAGGTGGCGCTCATGATGAGCAGGAGTGCGAGAACAATGGCAAAGCCCAGGCCGAGGCGGGCGCCGATTTTCAGGTTTTTCACGGAAGAAGTATCCAGGCTGCCGACAGCCGCGAATGCGGCATGTGCGGTGTTGCGTTGAAACTCAACCGGAACCGCACGCGGCGCGCACGGTTCCAGCAAGAGCCGCCTAGTATAGGTCCGCTGGATGGTGTTGTGTTCCCTTGCGGCAAATATGCAACATACAAATTTCACGATGTTGCAATTGCTGCAGGCTGGATGCGGGTTTGCTCAGGCCGGCAGGGCGGCGGCGGCCGGACGCAGCGCCGCTGCGCGCTGCGCCTTTACTGGCGCCGCGGCCTGTCCGGCGCCGGCGCCGGCGCCGCCATTGTCGGCCAGGCGGAAGGTGCCGACCACCTCCGCCAGCTGGCCGGCCTGTTCGCGCATCGACGCCGCGGCTGCGGCCGCCTGCTCGACCAGGGCCGCGTTCTGTCGGGTCACGCGGTCTATTTCGACCACGGCGGTATTGACCTGGTCGATGCCGGTGCTCTGCTCTTCGCTGGCGGCGGCGATTTCACTCACGATCACGGTCACCTGATTGATGCTGTCGACGATCTGCTGCATGGTGGCGCCGGCCTGGCCGACCTGGCGCGTGCCGGCCTGCACCTGCTCGCTCGACGCGTCGATCAGCGTCTTGATTTCCCTGGCGGCGGTGGCCGAGCGCTGCGCCAGGTTGCGCACTTCGCTGGCGACGACCGCGAATCCACGGCCTTGTTCGCCTGCGCGCGCCGCTTCCACGGCCGCGTTGAGCGCCAGGATATTGGCCTGCAACGCGATGCCATCGATCACGCCGATGATGTCGACGATGCGCTGCGACGCGGCGTCGATGCGGCCCATGGTGCCGACCACTTCGCCGACCATGCGGCCGCCTTCGCCGGCCACCGCGGCGGCGTTGCCGGCCAGCTGATTGGCGCGCCGGGTGTGCACGCTGTTCTGGCGCACGGTCGAGGTCAGTTCTTCCATCGAGGCGGCGGTTTCTTCCAGCGAGCTGGCCTGCTGCTCGGTGCGGTTTGATAAGTCCTGGTTGCCGCTGGCGATCTCGTTCGAGGCCTGGGCGATGGTGGCGGTGCCGTCGCGCACCTGGCCGACGATCGCGGCCAGGTTGTCGTTCATGCGGCCCAGCGCGTTGACCAGCCGGCCGACTTCATCCTGGCGCATCGCTGCGATGCGGCTGCTCAGGTCGCCGGCGGCGACGCGTTCGGCCACGTCCGGCGCCTGTTTCAGCGGCGTGGTGATCGAGCGCGTGATGAACCAGGCGCAAGCCAGGCCGAACAACACCGCGACGATGCCGAGTGCGATCAGGATGGTGCGGGTCTCGGCGAACGAGGCCAGGATGTTGGCGCCGGCCTTGGCGGTGGCGGTGCTTTGCTGGTTGGCGAAGTCGTCCAACGCGGCGACGTAGGCGCGGCTGGCCGGCTCGAAGCGGCCCTGGTAGGCTTCGTCGAGCGCAGCCTGGTTGCCGGCCAGCTTGGCTTTCAGCACGTCTTCGCGCGCGCTGGCGAAGGCGGTGCGCAATTCGCGGGCGCGGTCCAGGTAGACGCGCACCTTGACGTTGAGCAGGTTGGCGTCGACGTCGGCCTGCAAGGTGGCGCTGCGCTTCATGTTGGCGCGCAGGCGCGGTTCGTAGTCGGCAACGATGTCGGCGTCGGCGTCGGCGCCGTGGTAGATGGTTTCGATGATTCCGTTGTTCAGTTCGGTGATCTTGCGCCACTCGGCGACCGCGGCCTGGTTCTTCATGCTGGTGTTGACCAGGCGATAAGTCAGGGCGCCGGCCTCGCTCATGCGGGTCAGGGCGGTGAAGGTCATGGCCAGCATCAGGACGAGGACAATGGCAAAGCCGAGCCCGAGCCGGGCTCAGGTATTCAGATTTTTCACGGTGGGATTCCTTGATGGCACAGAGCGTTCGGGCCGCAGCGGGCCGGGATGGCTTGCCGACGAAGATGTCGGCGCTCTCTGCAATTGTTGATTGAATTCAGTCAACCGACCGGATATCGCAATGTGACAATCTCTGTTGCACTGCGGAAAAAGTGCGGCGTATCGACAATGTTGGCTGTCACGCCGCCTGCACCCTGACCGCGCAGTCCTACAGCGGCCGGGGGCGTCCGCCTATTCGCGTCTCCTGCAAGCGCCGCTAAGATTGGCTGACGTTGTCAACCACGAGGAGATCGCCATGTCGATGCAAAGCGAAGGCAAGGACGCCAAAGGACGTAACTATCACCAGATCACCGATGGCAGCACCAGCGCTGCCAGCATGGGCGCCGGCTCGACCGGCGACGTCGGCGCCATCCCGGGTCCGGACACGGATCAAGGCAATCAGCAGGCGGGACAGGATGGGAATCGGGCGGGCGAGGCCGGCCGCACCGACGACCTGCTGGCCGGCGGCTCGAGCGCCGAGCAGTCGGACAAAGGGTTCAAGGGCGAAGCCGGACAGCAGGGTGGCCAGGCCGCAGCCGGCACCGGCAGCCGCCAGTCGGACCAGACCGGCGGCAGGCAATAGGTCATGCAGCCAGTCGGCGCGCTGCCGCTGCGGCGGCGATGAAGTCGGCAGTGCGCGCCGCCTGGGTGATCGGCAGCATGTGCCCGCCATCGACCAGTTCCAGCCGCGCGCCGGCCACCTGGCGCACCAGCGCTTCGCCGTTGGCGCGCCAGTCGAGCAATGCATCGTCGCGGCCGTACAGCACCGACAGCGGCACCGTCAATTCGCGGTAGCGCGCTGCGAGCCGCGGCAGATGCGTGGGCAGCGCCTGCAGATCGGCGGCAGCGGCCAGGAACTGTGAAGGACGCAGGGCCAGCAGGCCGCCGCCGCGCGTCGCGAAGTCGGCCGGCACCGGCTCCGGCCCGAATACCTGCTTCATCAAACGTCCACCGCCGATCACCGTCGCCGGCAGCGCCAGCGCATTTGCGAACAGCGCGCAGATCCAGCGTGGACGGATCGCCAGCGCCGCGAATACGGACGGCACCCGGTCTGGCATATGCGTCAGCGGCGCCACCAGCGCCAGCGCGCCGATCGCTTGCGGATGGTCGAGCGCCAGTTGCAGCGCCACCGCGCCGCCCAGCGAATGCCCGACCACGGTCGGCTGCTCCAGCCCGAGTTGCCCAATCAGCGCCGCCACCGTGCGCGCCTGCGCCGCCAGGTCGGCCGGCGCGTGCCGGTCGCGCTGCGAGTAGCCCGAACCCGGCCGGTCGACGCTGATCACCCTGAAGTCGTGGCGCAGGTCGGCCATGGCGCCGGCATCGAAATGCCGCATCTGGCCGCCCAGGCCATGCAGCAGCACCAATGGCGGGCCGCTCCCCTGGTCGCGCACGTGCAGCTGCTGGCCGTCGACGTCGATCATGCGGCCCAGCGGCGGCAGCGCCTGTTCGATGCGGCGCACGGTGCCGCGCGTGTACCAGGCGAACACGCCCAGCACCAGCGCGCAACTTAGCATCACAAAGCAGAGATAGACGGCGACGGTCATCAGGCGTAGACCTTTCTTGAGAATGTTCCAGGAGGACGGCGACAGGGCAGCGATTGTACCGGCGTCATGGCGGCTCGCCGGCGTGCCCGAACTGCAGCACGCCGTCGTCGATGCGCCCGAGCCGGATCGCCAACAGGTCGCGCAGGTAGTTCTGGTGCACGCGCCACGGGCGGCGCCGGCCCTGTTTCGGCAGCAGGTGGCTGGCGCGCCGTACGTAGCCGGAGGTCAGGTCCAGGAACGGCGCTTCGGCCTGGGCCGGGTCGCGCTGTGCCTGTGCGATCTGGACCCCGCGGCGGTCCATCCAGCGCAGCAGGCGGCAGACCCAGGCGGCGGTCAAGTCGGCCTTCAGCGTCCACGAGGCGTTGGTGTAGCCGAAGGCCAGTGCGCAGTTCGGCACGCTGCTCAGCATCATGCCCTTGTACGACATGGCGCGGCTCGGGTCGACCGTGCGGCCGTCGACGGTGAGCTGCGCCCCGCCCAGGATCTTCAGGCGCAGGCCGGTGGCCAGCACGATCACGTCCGCTTCCAGCTCACGCCCGGAGGCAAGCACGATGCCACGCTCGCTGAAGCGCGCGATGTGGTCGGTCACGATTTCGGCGCGTCCCGCCTTCAGCGCGCGAAACAGGTCGCCGCTCGGTGCGACGCAGATGCGCTGGTCCCACGGTTTGTAGGCGGGCGCGAAATGGGTCGCTGCGTCGACGCCGGGGCCGGCCATGCGCGCCGCCATCGCGATCATGCGTTTGCGGGTGAAGCCGGGCAGGGCGCGCAGCAGGCGGTACAGCGCGATGCTTTCCAGCACGCTGCGCCAGCGCGCCAGCGTGTACGCCGCCTGCGCGGGCAGCCAGCGCCGCAGGCGCAGGGCGAAGGCATCGCGCGCCGGGCGCGCCACCACGTAGCTGGGCGAGCGCTGCAGCATGGTGACGCGCGCCGCCTGCTGCGCCATGGCCGGCACCAGGCTGACGGCGGTGGCGCCGCTGCCGACCACCACCACGCGCCGGCCCTCGTAGTCGAGGTCGCGCGGCCAGAACTGCGGCTGCACGATGCGGCCTTGAAAATCGGCTTCGCCTTCGAAGCGCGGACGGTGGGCGCGCTCGTAGTCGTAGTAGCCGCTGCACAGGTACAGGAACTTCGCGTGCAGCTGCACCGTGGCGGCGTCGTCCAGGCGCGCCTCGACCGTCCAGCGCGCGCACTTGCTGCACCATGCCGCCTTGACTACCGTGTGCCCGAAGCAGATGTGCGGCTCGACGCCGTACTCGCGCGCGGTGGCGGCGATGTAGTCGCGGATCGCGGCGCCGTCGGCGATAGCGTTGGCGCCGGTCCAGGGGCGAAAACCGTAGCCGAGCGTGTACATGTCGGAGTCGGAGCGTACGCCCGGATAGCGAAACAGGTCCCAGGTGCCGCCAACGGCGGCGCGCGCTTCCAGCACCACGTAACGTTTGTCGGGACAGCGCCGGCGCAGGGTGGCGGCGGCGCCGATGCCGGACAGGCCGGCGCCGACGATCAGGACGTCGAACGGCGTGGCGGCATCAGCATCGGCATCCTGCCCGGCGCCCGGAAATGCGGGATCCATCTTGTCTCAGTAGAAATTGTTCTAATACTGACACTCTACATTGTCAAATTACGTATGGCAAGTATGTCAAAATAGCGTGATGACAGCAGAGCTTTCCACCCGTTCCTACCGTGGCCAGTCGCAGGAACAACGTCGTGCCGAACGCCGCGCGCGCCTGATCGCCGCTGCGATCACGGTTTATGGCGAACGCGGTTATCACCAGGCCACCGTCAAGGGCGTCTGCGAGGCGGCCGGCCTCACCGAGCGCTATTTTTACGAATCCTTCGTCAACAGCGAGGCCTTGCTGATCGACTGCTTCCACGTGGTAACCGCCACCGTGATGGGCGAGATCGTGCGCGCTGGCGAAGCGGCCGGGCGCAGTCCGGTGGCGCGTTCGCGCGCCATGCTGCACGCCTATTTCGGCGCGCTGCAGCGCGAGTCGGTCAAGGCGCGCGTGTTCCTGGTCGAGATCCGCGGCGTGAGCCGCACCGTGGACCAGGCGTTCGACGCCGCACTGCTCGAAATCGGGCAGCAGGTGGCGCGCATGGTGGCGCCGGCGGGTGCGGTGGACGATGAGCTGCTGCAGGCCGGCGTGGTGGGCGGCGTGATCCACATCGCGCTGCGCTGGATCGGCAATGGCTATCAGCCGCCGATCGAGCAGGCGGTGGAGTCGGCGTTGAGGCTGGGGACGGTGTTGGCGAGTGTCCCGAAGGGGCGCAAGCAGGTTGGCTGAACGTCGATCGACCCGTCACCTCGTCACCTTCAACGCGTCAAACGACAAACCGTCATTGCTCCGGATGGACACAATGACGGTATCGAGGGTGGCGCTGTACGCCAAGTGAGCTTGCCCTGGAGCGCGTCAGATGTGCAACGCATGCCCCAACGCCCTGAGCGCTGCTTCCTGCACCGCTTCACCCAGGGTCGGGTGCGCGTGAATCGTGCGCCCCACGTCTTCCAGCAAGGCGCCCAGCTCGATCGACTGCGTGAACCCGGCCGCCAGCTCCGAGACGCCAACGCCCACCGCCTGCCACCCCAGGATCAGGTGATTGTCCCTGCGCGCGACGACGCGAACAAAGCCATCGGTGCCTTCGATCGTCATCGCCCGCCCATTCGCGCTGAACGGGAAACTGGCGCTGATCGCCTCGATGCCCGCATCAAGCGCATCGGCCGGCGACATCCCGGCCACCACGATTTCGGGATCGGTGTAGCACACCGCCGGAATCGCCGCCGGGGCAAAGTGGCGCCGCTTGCCGGCGATGATCTCGGCCACCATCTCGCCCTGCGCCATCGCGCGGTGCGCCAGCATCGGTTCGCCGGTCAGGTCGCCGATCGCCCACACGTTGCGCATCGAGGTGCGGCAGCCGTCGTCGACTTTCAGGGCGCGGCCTTCCATGTCGAGCATCAGGTTTTCCAGACCCCAGCCGACGGTGCGCGGCTTGCGCCCGACCGCGACCAGCACCTTGTCCGCTTCCAGGAAGGCTTCCACGCCTGAGGCGTCGCGCACTTTGACCCGACCGTCTTCCATGCCGAGGACCGAGGTCGCCAGGCGCAGCTCGACGCCCAGGCGCGCCAGCGACGCCGCCACCGGTTTCACCAGCTCGGCGTCGTAGGCCGGCAGGATGCGCTCTGCCGCTTCGACCACCGTGACCTGTGCACCGAGCTTGCGCAGCGCCGTGCCCAGTTCGAGGCCGATGTAGCCGGCGCCGACCACCACCAGCCGTTCCGGCACGCTCGTCAACGACAGCGCTTCGGTCGACGACATCACGGTGCCGTCGAACGGCATGAACGGCAGCTCGACCGCTTGCGAACCGCTGGCCAGCAGCAGGTGTTCGCAGCGGATGCGCACGCTGGCTTCAGGCGCGCCGTCGGGCGTGACTTCGACCGTCTTGCCATCCAGGATGGTGGCCCAGCCGTTGACCAGCCGCACGCCGTTCTTCTTGAGCAGCGCGCCGACGCCGCCGGTCAGCTTCCTGACGATGCCGTCCTTCCAGGCCACGGTCTTGTTCAGGTCGATGCGGGCGTTGCCGGCGGTAATGCCGAGGCTGGAGGTTTCGGCTGCGTAGCCGCGTACCTTGCAGTATTCGTCGGCCGCGTGGATCAGCGCCTTGGACGGAATGCAGCCGATGTTCAGGCAGGTGCCGCCCGGCTGCGCGCCTTCCACCAGCACCGTCGGGATGCCGAGCTGGCCGGCGCGGATGCCGGCCACGTAGCCGCCCGGGCCGCCGCCGATGATCAGCAGTGTCGTATTGATCGTCTCCATCGGCTCACTCCACGAACAGGGTTGCGGGGAACTCGAGGTAGCCGCGGATCGTCTGCACGAACTGGGCCGCCACCATGCCGTCGATCACCCGGTGGTCGAACGACGACGACAGGTTCATCATCTTGCGCGCCACCATCGCGCCGTCGCGGATCACCGGGCGGTCGACGATGCGGTTGGTGCCGATGATCGCCACTTCCGGACGGTTGATCACCGGCGTGGTGACGATGCCGCCCAGCGGTCCCAGGCTGGTGATGGTGATGGTCGAACCGGTCAGCTCGTCGCGGGTCGCCTTGCCGCTCCTCGCGGCTTCGGCCAGGCGCAGGATCTCGGCCGCGCTCGACCACGGGTCGCGCGCCTCGGCGTGACGCACCACCGGCACCATCAGCCCGGTCTCGGTCTGGGTCGCGATGCCGATGTGGGCCGCGTCATACGTCGTGAGCACGTTGCTGTCGTCGTCGTAGCGCGCGCTCATCGACGGGTAGGCGCGCAGCGCCAGCACGACGGCGCGCATCAGGAGCGGCAACAGCGTCAGCTTGCCGCGTTCAAGGCCATAGCGGGCGTTGAGCTGGGCGCGCAGCGCTTCCAGTTCGGTGACGTCGACTTCTTCGACGTAGGTGAAGTGCGGGATGTGGCGCTTGGCTTCCTGCATCTTTTCGGCGATCTTGCGGCGCAGGCCGATCACCGGCGCCGCGTGTTCGCCGTGCTGTTCGGCGTAGCGCTCGTCGCGTCCACCGCCGGCAGCGCCATGGCGATGCCCGTCGACGTGGGCGTCGAGGTCGGCGTGCGTGATGCGGCCCGCAGGACCGGTACCCGGCACGAACTGCAGCTCGACGCCCAGGTCCCAGGCGCGCTGGCGCACGGCCGGCGCGGCCAGCGGTTTTTCGCCGGCGGCGCGCATGGCGGGCGCGCCTTGCGACGGTTTTTGCGGCGCACGCGGCGCCGGCTTCGCGGCCGGCGCTGGCGCGCTGGCCTTGACCGGCGCGCTGCTTTCGGCCACCGCTTCCAGCTGGGGCTCGGCCACTTCCTCGGCCGGCGCCTTGGCCGCGCCCGACTTGGCCGGCTCCTGCCTGGCCTTGTCGCCCGAATAGTTACCCGCGCCTTCGACCTCGAGGCGGATCAGCTCCGCGCCGACCGCCAGCGACTGCCCGATGGCGCCGCCCAGGCTGGTGATGACGCCGTGTACCGGCGACGGAATCTCGACCGTCGCCTTGTCGGTCATGACGTCGGCCAGCACCTGGTCTTCCTTGACCGTGTCGCCCGGCTGCACGTGCCATGCCACCACCTCGACCTCGGCGATGCCTTCGCCCAGGTCCGGCATCTTGATCACATGAATACCCATCTTATTTCTCCATCACGCGTTTCAAGGCCGCGCCGACACGGTCGGGCCCCGGGAAGTAAGCCCATTCCTGCGCATGCGGATACGGGGTGTCCCAGCCGGCCACGCGCTGTATCGGCGCCTCCAGCTGGTAGAAGCAGTGTTCCTGCACCAGCGCCGCCAGTTCGGCGCCGAAGCCGCCCGTCTGGGTTGCTTCGTGCACGATCACGCAGCGGCCGGTCTTCTTGACCGAGGCCACGATGGTGTCGAGGTCGAGCGGCCAGATGCTGCGCAGGTCGATCACCTCGGCGTCGACGCCCGATTCGCGCGCCGCCGCTTGCGCGACCCAGACCATGGTGCCGTAGGCCAGCACGGTGACGTCGTTGCCGGGGCGGACGATGGCGGCCGAATCGAGGTCCACCTTGTAGTAGCCGGACGGCACGTCACCCTTCGGATGGCCGCTCCACGAGACCACCGGACGGTCATGGTGGCCGTCGAACGGACCGTTATATAAACGCTTCGGTTCCAGGAAGATCACTGGATCGTCGTTCTCGATCGCGGCGATGAGCAGGCCCTTGGCGTCGTAAGGATTCGACGGCATCACCGTGCGCAGGCCGCACACGTGGGTGAAGAACGCTTCCGGGCTCTGGCTGTGGGTCTGGCCGCCGTAGATGCCGCCGCCGCAAGGCATGCGGATCACCATCGACGACGTGAATTCGCCGGCCGAGCGGTAGCGCAGGCGCGCCGCCTCGGACACGATCTGGTCGGTCGCCGGATAAAAATAGTCGGCGAACTGGATCTCCACCACCGGGCGCAGGCCGTAGGCAGCCATGCCGACCGCGGTGCCGACGATGCCGCCTTCGGAGATCGGCGCATCGAACACGCGGCTCTTGCCGTATTTCGCCTGCAGCCCGTCGGTGACGCGGAACACGCCTCCGAAATAGCCGACGTCCTGGCCATACACCACGACGTTGTCGTCGCGTTCCATCATCACGTCCATGGCCGAGCGCAGGGCCTGGATCATGGTCATCGGCGCGGTTGTCTGCGCCGTTGCTTCTCTTGCTTGATCGTCGCGTGCCATGTTCATACTCCCAACTGCTGGCGCTGCCGGCGCAGGTGCTCCGGCATGTCTTTGTAAACGTCCTCGAACATGGTGGCGGCGCTCGGCGCGCGCTCGTCGCCCAGGATGCCGAAGCTTTCGGCTTGCCTTTGCGCCGCCAGCACTTCGGCTTCCAGTTCGGCTTGCACGGCGTCGTGTTCGGCGTCCGACCACCAACCCTGTCTGGTCAGATGCTGGCGCAGGCGGGCAATCGGATCGCCCAGCGGGAAGCGCGCATAGTCGTCGGCCGGGCGGTAGCGCGATGGATCGTCCGAGGTCGAGTGCGGGCCGCCACGGTAGGTGACCCATTCGATCAAGGTCGGTCCAAGGTTCGAACGTGCACGCTCGGCGGCCCAGCGCGACACCGACAGCACGGCCAAAAAGTCGTTGCCGTCCACGCGCAGCGAGGCGATGCCGCTGCCAATGCCACGGGTGGCAAAGGTCACGCTTTCGCCGCCGGCGATCGCCTGGAAGCTGGAGATCGCCCACTGGTTGTTGACCACGTTCAGGATCACCGGCGCGCGATACACGTGGGCGAAGGTGAGGGCGGTCGAGAAGTCGCTTTCGGCGGTGGCGCCGTCGCCGATCCAGGCCGATGCGATCTTGGTGTCGCCCTTGATCGCCGAGGCCATGGCCCAGCCTACCGCTTGCGGATACTGGGTAGCCAGGTTGCCCGAGATGGTGAAGAAACCGGCGCTTTTCACCGAGTACATCACCGGCAGCTGGCGGCCCTTGAGCGGGTCTTTTTCGTTCGACAGCAGCTGGCAGATCATGTCGACCAGCGGCACCTGGCGCGCCATCAAGAGGCTTTGCTGGCGGTAGGTCGGGAAGTTCATGTCGCCATCCTGCAGCGCCAGCGCGTGAGCGGTGCCGATCGCTTCCTCGCCGAGCGAGATCATGTAGAACGACATCTTCTTCTGGCGCTGGGCGATCACCATGCGCGCGTCGAAAATGCGCGTCTTCATCATGGTGCGCAGGCCGAAGCGCAGCAGTTCGCGGTCGGGCGTCTCGGCCCACGGGCCGACGGCATTGCCTTCGTCGTCGAGCACGCGGATCAATTGCGAGGCGATGTCGCTCGTGTCGAGCGGGGCGACGTCGACCGGTGGACGCCGGACCGAGCCGGCGGGACTTATCTGTAGAAACGAAAAATCAGTCTTGCAGCCCGGGCGGCCGGTAGGCTCCGGTACGTGCAGCGACAGAGGCTTACTCTGGCTCATACGCGTTGTTTCCCTTGTGAGGTGGTGGTGCGACTCGGCGATAATAAACGGAGAATTGACGTATACGTAAAGTTCAGCAAAGTATTTTCATATTGCTATGCACCATAGAATGGCTGGCGTACTCGCCGCGGCGCGTGTCCGGTTGCGTCGATGGCCCGGTGCGAACGAGTCGGGGGCGTTTTGCGCATAGCAGCAAAGTCGGAACGCGGGGAAATCTTTTCCGGCGCACCTCAGCCCTCTACGATGAGTCAGGACGATCCATCAATCGTGCGGCCTCGTCACGACAGGCGTCCTATTCTTGGTCAATTCGTCAATCTGAACCAAGGAACAATCGTGATTACAGCAAAAGGCTACGGCACCAAGCATTCCTTCACCGACCTGAAGCCCTGCCAGTTCGAGCGCCAGGAAGCCGGCGCGCACGAGGTGGAGATCGAGGTGCTCTACTGCGGCGTGTGCCATTCGGACATCCACCAGGTCAAGAACGAGTGGTCCAACACCGTCTACCCGTGCGTGCCGGGACACGAGATCGTCGGCCGCGTGAGCCGCGTCGGCGCCCACGTGAACAAGCATGCGGTGGGCGACCTGGTTGGCGTCGGCTGCATGATCGACAGCTGCCGCCAGTGCGAACCGTGCCGCGGCGGCGAAGAAAACTATTGCGAGAGCCCGAACAGCTGGCTCGCCACCTATAACGGCCCGATGGTACCGGCCAGCCAGGCCGGCGGCGAGAACATCTACGGCCGCGACAACACCTTCGGCGGCTACTCGGACGTGGTGACCGTCAACGAGGACTTCGTGCTGAAGATTCCGGCGGCATTGAAGCCGGAAGTGGCGGCGCCGATTCTTTGCGCCGGCGTGACCACCTATTCGCCGCTCAAGCATTGGAAGGTGAAGGCGGGTGACCAGGTCGGCGTGCTCGGTTTCGGCGGCCTGGGACATATGGCGGCCAAGCTGGCCAAGGCGATGGGCGCCGAAGTGACGGTGTTCACCCGCACCAAAGAGAAGCGCGACGAAGCGGCCCGCTTCGGTTTCAAAGGCGTGCTGGAAGACGACAAGGATGCGCTGGAAACGCTGGCGATGAGCTTCGACTTCATGCTCTCGACCGTGCCCGAGAAGCACGACATCAACCCGTTCATCGAACTGCTCAAGCGCGACGCCACCATCTGCGTGGTCGGGGCGCTGGACACGATGAAGGGCGTCGATAACCAGGAGCTGGCGTTCCACCGCAAGAACGTCTCGGGCTCGCTGATCGGCAGCCTGGCCGACACCCAGGAAGTACTGGATTTCTGCGCCGAGCACGGCATCGGCCCGGACATCGAGATCATCCCGATCCAGACAATCAACGACGCCTACAAGAAGGTCGTCAAGGGCGACGTGCGCTTCCGCTACGTGATCGACATGGCCAGCCTGAAGAACGAGAAGGACGACTTCGCGACCTTCTGACGGGCCGCGCTATACTGCCCGGCAAGCATGTGTCAAACCATTCTCAGCCGGGAGGGTCAGCGTGGATCGTCGTCATTGTCTTGCGTTTGCAGGTAGCGCCGTCCTGGGCGGCCTGGTGAGTCCGCTGCATGCTGCGGCGCCGTCGGCAAACGACGCGTCGTTCGAGGCCGTGCTTGCGGCCTATGCCGATTTCAACGGCACGGTCGCAGTGGGGCGTGGCGGCATCGTCTTCGCCAGGGCGGTCGGCCTGGCCGAGCCGCAGGCCGGCGCGCCGATGGCCCTGAACACGCGCTTCGAGTCCGGCTCGATCTCGAAATGGATCGCGTCGGTGGTAGTGCTCAGGCTGGTCGATCAAGGCCAGTTGGCGCTGGACGAACCGGTCGCGCGCCGTCTGCCCGACTATCGCGCCGACAATGGCGCGCGCCTGACGCTGCGTCATCTGCTCAGCCACGGCAGTGGCGTGCCCAACGAGTTGCTGGCCGCGCGCCGCGCCGATCCGCAGGTGGCCTACATCGAACTGGACCAGATGGAAGCAGTGCGCCGCTACGCCAGCGGCGACCTGCGCTTCGACCCGGGCGCGGCCTGGGACTATGCGCATTCGAACTGGCTGATCGTGAAGGCGCTCGTCGAGCGCGCCGCCAAACGGCCGTACCGCGACTGCGTGCAGGACTGGCTGGTCGAACCGCTCGGTTTGCGCGACAGCGGCATCTTCAGCGGCGAATCGAGCCAGGTGCCGGGCATGGCGGTCGCCTATGCCGGCCTGGCGCCGCCATTGGTGCGCCGGGTGAGCGCGGTCCCTGGCCATAGCGCGATGGCGGGCGGCTTCTACAGCAGTGCGCCGGACATGCTGCGGCTGATGGATGCGGTCCTCGGCGGTCATGTGCTGAGCCCGGCCTCGCGCGCGGAGCTGATGCGCGTGGTGCGCCCGCGGCAGCACTACGCACTGGGCGGCCGCACCCGCATCGAGAAGATCGCCGGCAAGCTGCGCGAAGCGGCATGGGAAGACGGGTCGAACGGTGGCTTTCGCATGGTGGCACGCCGCGTGCTTGCCGATGGCGTCAGTGTCGTCGTGTGCAACAACACCAGCGACGATCACCAGAAGCTCGGGCAACTGGCCAGCGCGCTGATGGAGACACTCTACGGCGCCCGGCCGGCTTAGTGCTTCCCTGGCGCCGGTCTCAGCGCCCGGTCACGGTGGTCCAGATCTGCTGGCGCAGCGCGCCGACCGCCGCGTCGCTGGCGCGGTGCGGAGCATCCTGCAGTGTCGTCATGCGCCAGTAGCGGCCATCGTGCTGCAGCACGCGCGCGTTGACCCGCGTCGTCTTCCGGTCAGGCAGCGTGGTGTCGACGGTCCAGGACGGGCCACCCAGGAAATCCTCGTAGCGGCCTTGCTGCTTGGCCTCGCCGGCCATCTCTTCGGCCACCTGGCCCGCGTACGTTTTCAGCGGCAGCGCGCCGGCCGGAATGCTCGAGACCATGACCACGGCGTGGTCGCCATCGCGCACGAAGCGGTGCACGGGACGCTCTTCGTCATGGTAAACGTCGTGGCTCCAGCCGGGGGCGATGGTGGCAACCTGGCCGGTCTCTGGATTGGTCCAGCTGATCGGGGCGCTGGCAGAACGCACTGCCCGTCGCGGTTCGTCGCGACCCATCAGGCCCAGGGCCAGCAGCAGCACTACGGCCACGCCGGCGAAGGCCAGGCGCCGGGTCCATCCGAGCGGCTGCGCCAGCACCTGGTAGCGGCCTTCGTCATAGCTGGCAGGCTGCCCGCGCGCCACGCGCCAGCCCTGGCGCCCCAGCGTCAGCAGAGTAAGCAGCGGGATGGTCAGCGCCAGGCCGGCCAGCCACAGGGCGAAGTTGCGCCTCGTGGCCTGGCCCCAGGTCAGCCGCTCGCCGTCGCGCGTCTGCACGCGCAGGCCGAGCATGGCCTTGCCCGGCGTGACGCCGAACCGGGCCAGCAGCGCGGCATCGAGGACGAACGCGAGCGGGATGAAGATCAGCGCGAGCATCTGGGCGCCGCCAGGGGAGGCCGCCCACGCCAGGAAAGTGCTCGAGATCGCCGCCATGACGAAGATGCTGACGAAGGCGATCGCGAGAATCTCCCACCACATGTCGAACAGCCGTGCGAACAGGCGGCGCCAGGCGCCGGCCGCGGGCAGCGCGGGACGCGGCGCGCGGTCGGACGGCTCCAGCATGGCCGCAAGGCCGTGCTGCGTATCCGGCTGGCCGTGCTCAGTGGTGGTGTCGTTCACGCAGGATCCGTTGACGTGTCAGTCGGCCATGACCGGTGCGGCGGCTTGCCGGCGCTGGCGCAGCCAGTAGCCGCAGCCCAGCACCAGCAGCCAGGCCGGGATAAGGTACACCGAGATGCGCAGGCCCGGGGTCATGAACATGATCACCAGCAGCGCGGCGACAAAGGCCAGGCAGATATAGTTCGACAGCGGGAACCATGGGCTGCGGAACAGCGGGCGTTCACCGGCCAGTTCCTTGGCGCGGCGAAAGCGCAGGTGGCTCCACGAAATCATCGCCCAGTTGATCACCAGCGCCGCCACGGCCAGGCTCATCACGGTGCCGAGCGCCTCGCGCGGCAAAAAATAATTGATTACGATGGCCGAGCCGGTCGCGATGGCGGACACTGCCAGCGCGTTGATCGGCACGCCGCGACGGCTGGTGTGCAGCAGGGCGCGCGGGGCGTTGCCCTGGCTCGCCAGGCCGAACAGCATGCGGCTGTTGGCGTACACGCAGCCGTTATAGACCGACAGCGCGGCGGTGAGCACCACCAGGTTGAGGATGTTGGCCACGAGGGTGCTGTCGAGCGCCTGGAAGATCAGCACGAACGGGCTGCCGCCAGTGACGACTTTCTGCCACGGGTACAGCGCCAGCAGCACGGCCAGCGCGCCGATGTAGAAGATCAGGATGCGGTACAGGGCATTGTTGGTGGCGCGCGGAATGGTGCGCGCCGGGTCGTCGGCCTCGGCGGCGGTGATGCCGATCAGTTCCAGGCCGCCGAACGAGAACATGATGACGGTCATCGCCATCACCAGGCCGCCGATGCCATTCGGGAAGAAGCCGCCGTGGCGCCACAGGTTCGATACGCCTGCCTCGGGGCCGGCGCCGCCGCCGATCAGGAGGTACAGGCCAAACACGATCATGCCGACCACCGCCACCACCTTGATCACCGCGAACCAGAATTCGAGCTCGCCGAAGGCTTTCACGTTGAGCAGGCTGAGGCAATTGACCAGCACGAAGAAGCCGAGCGCCGAAACCCAGGTCGGCACCTCGGGGAACCAGTACTGCATGTAGATGCCGAGCGCGGTGAGTTCGGCCAGGCTGACCAGGATGTACATCACCCAGTAGTTCCAGCCCGAGACGAAGCCGGCCCACTGGCCGCAATACTTGTCGGCGAAGTGGCTGAACGAGCCGGCCACCGGTTCGTCGACGATCATCTCGCCCAGCTGGCGCATGATCAGGAAGGCGACCGCGCCGGCGATGGCATAGCCCAGCAGGACCGAGGGGCCGGCCATCTGGATGGTCGAGGCGATGCCGAGGAACAGGCCGGTGCCGATCGCGCCGCCGAGGGCGATCAGCTGGATGTGGCGGTTCTTCAGTCCGCGTTTGAGTTGATTGTGCGCGTCGTCCATCGTTCGCCAGGTTGGGTTGCCATAAAGCTAGCGATTTTACTGCATCGGCGGCGCTTGCGGCTGGGCGCGCAATCTCGCGCCGCGCGCTATCCGGGCGCGCTATGCTGAGGGCGAACGCGGCTGGGTTCAGCCGCAGTTTTATCGGCACGTCAACCAACAGGAGAAACCCATGCGTAAAATTATCATGGCCGCATTGGCCGGCTTCTTGTGGAAGCAGTTTCAGAGCAAGGTGATGAAGCGTCCGGTGGCCGGTCGCCGCGGTACCTGGCGTTACTGATCCGTTACTGATCCTTTAGTTCATCCCGTGCAGGTGCTGCCTGCGCGGGATGACGGATGGGTCAGACTGACCCGATCGCGGCGCCATGACGCCGCTCGAACTCTTCCAGCAGCATCGGCCGCGCCAGCAAATACCCCTGCAAGGCGTCGCACCCGCACTCGCGCAGGAAAGCGCGCTGCGCCTCCGTCTCCACGCCTTCGGCCACCGTCGCCAGACCCAGCTTGCGCGCCAGCGCCACGATCGCTTCCACGATCGGCGCCCCGTGCGGGTCGAGGTCCAGATCCTTCACGAACGCGCGGTCGATCTTGAGCGTCGACAGCGGCAACCGCTTGAGGTATGCCAGCGACGAGTACCCGGTGCCGAAATCGTCGAGCGCGAATTCCAGACCGAGCGAACGTAAAGCGCACATGCGCTCGGCGGTGATCGCCAGGTCTTCGGCGAACACGCTCTCCGTGATCTCCAGTTGCAGGCGCGCCGGGTTGGCGCCGCTGTCGACCAGCACCGCCGCCACCGATTCCAGGAAGCGCGGATCGCGCAGCTGCTGCACGCTGACGTTCACCGCCAGCTTGATTGATCCGAGGACCGGGTCATGCGCCCAGCGCGCCAGCGCGGCGCAGCCTTGCTCGATCATCTGCAGCCCGAGAGCCACGATCAGTCCGGTGTCTTCGAGCAGGCCGACGAAGTCGCCCGGCATGCCCAGCGCGCCGTCGTCGCGGCGCCAGCGCACCAGGCCCTCGGCGCCGACCAGCTTGCCGGCGCAGTCGAACTGCGGCTGGCAGTACAGCACGAACTGGCGCTGCTCCAGGGCCAGGCGCAGTTGCGCTTCCAGCGTGGCGCGGCGTTCGGCCTCGGACTGCATCGCCGGCTCGAACAAGCGCGCCGTGTTGCGGCCGTCGGCCTTGGCGCGGTACATGGCCAGGTCGGCCTCCATCAACAGCGCTTCGATGCCGGTGCAGTCGCCGTCGAACAGCGTGACGCCGATGCTGGGCGTGCTGCGCGCGCTGTGGGCGCCGAGCTGGAACGGGCGGCCCAGTATCCCGAGCAGGCGTTCGGCCACGGCCTGCGCCGCCGCGACGGCATCAAGACGCGCCGTTCCCAGGTTTTCCAGCACCACCACGAATTCGTCGCCGCCCAGGCGCGCCACGTGGGCGTCGCAGCCCATCTCGTCGAAACCCTCGCCGCAGGCGTCGCCACGGACGGCCTGGCGCAGGCGCTGCGCCACCTGATGCAGCAGCATGTCGCCCACCGCGTGGCCCATGGTGTCGTTGAGCAGCTTGAAGTTATCGAGGTCGATGAACAGCAGCGCGCCGAATTCGCCGCTGTGGGCGCTGTGGGCCAGCGTCTCGGCCAGCTGCTCGGTCAGGTAACGCCGGTTGGGCAGGCCGGTGAGCGGGTCGAAATAGGCCAGTTCGTGGATGCGCTGGTCGGCCAGCTTGCGTTCGGTGAGATCGGTGTTCAGGCCCGAGATGCGCAGCGCCTTGCCGTCGGCGTCGCGCAGCACGTAGCCGCGCGACAGGATCGGCACCGCATGGCCGTCGCGGTGGCGCAGGCGAAATTCCACGCTGTAGCTCTGGCGCGGGCCTTCCAGCAGCGACTGCAAAAAGCCCATCACGCCCGCCAGGTCTTCGGGATGGGTCATGCGGCGCCAGGCCTCGCTGTCGGGCGTGACTTCGCACGGGCGGTAGCCGAGCATGTTCCACCAGCGCTCGGAATAATAGATCTCGTCGCCCAGCAAATCCCAGTCCCAGGGTGCGTCGCTCGAACCCTGCACGATCAGGCGCAGGCGTTCCTCGGACTTTTGCAGCGAGCGTTCGGCGTCCTTCAGGGCGGTGCAGTCGGTGAAGCACACCACCACCCGGTGCAAACGCCCGTGCTGGCCGAACTCGGGATAGGCGTTGGCCAGCATCCAGCGCACCGGCTGCGGTTCCGATGGAGAGCACGGCAGGCCGATCACCATGTCGGTCAACTTGGCGCCGCTCGCCAACACCTGGTTGACCGGGAATTCGGCCGCCGGCATGACGCTGCCGTCGCCGCGCAGCAGGATCCAGCGCGCATCGCTGGCGTCGGCGCCGAGCAGCTGCGGTTCGTCCAGACCGACCAGGGTGCAGGCCAGGCGGTTGGCCGAGACGATGCGCCCCCCGGCGTCGTGCACGATCACGCCGGCCGGCAGGTGTTCGAGCAGCTCGTCGAGGCGCCGCTGCAGTGCGGCCGGGCGCGCGGCGGCAGAGGTGGAGGTCCGGTCCTGTAAGGTCGGCATGCTGTGCTGGTTCCCGCTGATGCCTTCAGGCGCGATGGGTCATGCCGTCGGGCAGGCCGAGCTGGCGGTTGGCCGGCAGCGCCACGTCCATCAGCCGCGGGCGCGGCAGGTCGAGCGCCGCCATCAGGGCGATGAAGTCGGCGCGCTCGCGGTTGGCCAGGCGCGCGTTGTGGCGCCGTTCCCAGCCGATGGTGGAGACCGACTGGCCGCGGTAGTCGTGGCCGGGCCAGACGCGGGTGGCGTCGTCCAGCGTGAATAGTTTGCCGGTGACGCTGTCGTACAGGTCGACCGCGCTGCCGCTCTGAAAATCGGTGCGCCCGCAGCCGTCGATCAGCAGGGTGTCGCCGGTGAACAGATTGCCGCGCCACAGGTAGCACATGCTGCCGGCGGTGTGGCCGGGCGTGTGGATCACGGCGATGTGCTCGCGCAGGCCGAACGTGAGCACGTCGCCGTCCTGCAGCTGCATCTCGGCCGGCGCGATGCCGCAGCCGCTCGGTACGCAGGCCTTGGCGCCGGTGCGCTCGCGCAGCAGGCCGGCCGAGGTGACGTGGTCGGCGTGGGCGTGGGTTTCCAGCACGTGGGTCAGTTGCAGGCCGAGGCGTGCGAGGTGCGCCAGGTCGCGCGCGACGTGGCGGTCGACCGGGTCGATGATGACCGCATCCCGGCTATCGGGTGCGGCCAGGATGTAGGTGAAGGTGGACGACTCGGCGTCGAACAGCTGGATCGGATTGACTTGCATGCAGTTTCTCCTCGGTGCGGCCGAAGTTGTACCACAAGTGTGTTTGTCAGGAAAGTCCGCAGCCGCCGAACGAATTGTGAACAGGAAATATGTGTGGTTTTTGATGCACGCTGCGGCCGTCGCGCGGGGTGCAGCGCGGACTCTCGGTGTCTGCGGATCGGTAACCGTCAGGCGGGCGACGGCACCCGTTCCGGCTCCGGCGCCGCCACCCGCGCCACCAGGATGCGGTCGATGCGGTTGCCGTCCATGTCGACCACCTCGAAACGGAACTCGTCCCACTCGAAGAATTCGGACGTCTTCGGGATGTAGCCCAGCTGGTAGAGCACGAAGCCGGCCAGCGTATGGTAAGCGCCGTTGTCCTCGTTCGGGAAGCGCAGGCTGGCGCCCATCAGGTCGCGGAAGCGATCGAGGTCGACGCCGCCGTCGAGCAGCCAGCTGCCGTCCTGGCGCTGCACCGCGTCCGGATCGTGCTCTTCGCCGATCACGGTAACGTCGCCGACCAGGGCGCTCATCACGTCCGACAGCGTGACCATGCCCTGGATGTCGCCGTACTCGTCGACGATCAGGGCCAGCTCGGAGCTGTTCTTCTTGAACGATTCGAGCAGCACCATGGCGCTCACGGTTTCCGGCACGTACAGCAAAGGCTGGATGGCGGCGTCGATGTTCACCGCCTCGAGCGAGCCGTGCTTGACCGCCTGGGCCAGCAGGTCGCGCACCGAGATGAAACCGATGATCTGGGCGCGGTCGCCGCGGTACACCGGGAACCGGCTGTAGGTGTTGTCGGCGACGAGTTCCAGGATTTCGCGGCGGTCGGCGTCGAGGTCGATCAGCACCAGGTCGACGCGCGGCGTCATCAGCGCCTTCAGGTGGCGGTCGTCCAGGCGCAGCGCGCGCGAGACGATGTCGTACTCGGTCTTTTCGAACAGGCCGGTGTCGGCGCCTTCCTTGATCATGCCGGTGATGTCTTCTTCGGTCGGCGCGTCTTCCTTGGCTTCGCGGATGCCGAGCAGGCGCACGATGACTTCGGTGCTGAAGGACAGCACCTTGACGAATGGCGCCATGATCCTGGAGAGCAGGCTCAGTGGCGGCGCGATCAGGGTCGCCATCGCGTCCGGGTAGCGCATCGCGATACGCTTGGGCACCAGTTCGCCGAGGATGATGGAGACGAAGGTGATCCCGAGCACCACGATGAACAGCGACACCTCGTAGGCATAGTTGGCGGGAATGCCGATCGCCTCGATCTGCGGCCGCAGGCGCTGCACCAGCGAGGCTTCGCCGAAGGCGCCGGTGAAGATGCCGATCAGGGTGATACCGACCTGGACAGTGGAGAGGAAATGGCTGGGATTGTCGGCCAGCTCGATCGCGATGCGCGCGCCGCGGCTGCCTTCTTCGGCGCGCCGCTCGAGGCGCATGCGCTTGGCGGAGACGAGCGCCAGTTCGCTCATCGCGAACACCCCGTTCAGGAGGATGAGAACGAGGATGATCAGTATGTCGGACATAAGTGCTGAAGAGTGGGACGCAGCCCGTGCACCGGTCTATCCGGGCCGTGTCCGGGCACGCCAGGGTGGCGCACGGCGCATCATGGCATATCCGACAAAATCACGGTACACGGCACGGTGCGCCTGGATGCTTGAATGCCTCAATGCCTCAATGCCTCAAGGCTCGGGCCGGAAGAACTTGCCGATGCCGGCCCAGCATTGCTGGTAATCGGCCTGCAGCTGGGGAGAAGCCAGCGCCTGCGCGGTCGGCACCAACGGCGTGCGGGTCTCGAACATGAAGGCCATCGTATCGGCCACCTTGTGCGGGCGGCTGGTGTCGGCGGCGCTGGCCTTGTCGAAGGTGGCGGCGTCCGGCCCGTGCCCGCTCATGCAGTTGTGCAGGCTGGCCCCGCCCGGATTGAAGCCGTCGGCCTTGGCGTCGTAGGCGCCGTGGATCAGGCCCATGAACTCGCTGGCCACGTTACGGTGGAACCAGGGCGGGCGGAAGGTGTCTTCGCCGACCAGCCAGCGCGGCGGGAAGATCACGAAATCCAGGCTGTCGACGCCCGGCGTGTCCGAGGGTGATTGCAGCACCAGGAAGATCGACGGGTCCGGGTGGTCGTAGCTGATCGAGCCAATGGTGTTGAAGTGGCGCAGGTCGTATTTATAGGGCGCGTAGTTGCCGTGCCAGGCCACCACGTCGAGCGGCGAGTGTTTGATATCGGCGCGCCACAGCCGGCCGCCGAACTTGGCGACCAGCTCGAAGTCGCCTTCGACGTCTTCATAGGCCGCGATTGGCGTCAGGAAGTCGCGCGGGTTGGCCAGGCCGTTGGAGCCGATCGGGCCCATGTCCGGCAACTGCAGCAGGGCGCCGAAGTTCTCGCAAATGTAGCCGCGCGCGGCGCCGTCCGGCAGCTGGACCTGAAAGCGGATGCCGCGCGGGATGACGGCGATTTCCTGTGGCTCCACCTCCAGCACGCCCAGCTCGGTGGCGATGCGCAGCCGGCCCTGTTGCGGCACGATCAGCAGTTCGCCATCGGCGTCGTAGAAGTAACGGCCATCCATCGAACGGTTGGCGGCGTACAGGTGGATCGCGCAGCCGTTCATCGCCTCGCTCGAACCGTTGCCGGCCATGGTCACCCAGCCGTCGATGAAGTCGGTCGGCGCGTCCGGCATCGGCAGCGGGCTCCAGCGCAGCTGGTTGGGCGGCGCCGGGGTGTCGAAGCGGCCGACGATGCTCCCGCTGTCGAGCGCCTCGAAACTGCCATGCACGGCGGCCGGGCTGATCCGGTACAGCCACGAACGCCGGTTGTGGCTGCGCGGGGCGGTGAAGGCGGTGCCCGAGATCTGTTCGGCGTACAGCCCGTACGCCACCTGCTGCGGCGAATTGCGGTGCCGCGGCAGGGCGCCGGGCAGGGCTTCGGTGGCGAATTCGTTGCCGAAGCCGGACTGGTAGCCGGACTGGATCATGCGTTTATCTCCCGGGGATTGGTCGGACCGTGGTGGTATTGGCGCCACTGTAGAATATCCAACCGTGTTTTACGAGATGAATAACAAAATGTAGACTATTCATATCATCAATATTGCTGTTCGCTGGGCAGGGCGGGCGCGGACAATGCGCTCGCGCTTTCCGCTCGCCATTTCTGAACCCTGCGGCGGCGCCAAGAGAATCCTATGATCGAACCGCACGCCATCGACCTGAACCTGCTGTCGGTGTTCCAGGAAGTCTACCGGGAGCGCCAGATTTCGTCCGCCGCCCGCCGCCTGGGCCTGTCGCAGTCGGCGGTGAGCAATGCGCTGGCGCGCCTGCGCCGCAGCTTCGGCGACGAGCTGTTCGTGCGCACCGCCAGCGGCATGCAGCCGACCCCGCTGGCTGCGCAGATGGCCGAACCGATCGGCGCCGCGATGGCGCAGGTGGCGCTGGCGCTGAACCAGCGCAGCCGCTTCGACCCGGCCACCAGCAACCGCCGCTTCAACCTGGCGATGACCGACGTCGGTGAAATCTATTTCATGCCGACCCTGATCGAGCGCTGCCGCCAGTTGGCGCCGCAGGTGCAGGTCAGTTCGCTGCGGGTTGCTAGTTCGCAACTGAAGGAAGAGATGGAAGGCGGGCGGGTCGACCTGGCAGTGGGGCCGTTCGAGGACGTGTCCGAAGCGCTGTACCAGCGCCAGCTGTTCCGCCAGCCGTTCGTGACCATGTTCCGCAAGGGCCATCCGCTCGGGCGCGGCGCGTTGACGCCACAGCGCTTCGTGGCCGCCGAGCACCTGCTGGTGGACGCTGCCGACAGCCCGTATGACCGGGTCAACGCGGTGCTGCTGCGCGCCGGCGTCAAGGCCGACAGCCGCTTCCGGGTGCCGCATTTCACGGCCGTGCCCTACATCGTCAGCTCCAGCGACTTGGTTGTGACGGTGCCGCAGAAGCTGGCCGAGCGCGCGGCGGTGCCGTTCGGGCTGGAATGGGTGGCGCCGCCGCTCGACCTGCCGCCGCTGCAGACGCATATTTTCTGGCATCGCCGCTTCAACCAGGATCCCGGCAACGGCTGGCTGCGCGGCCTGCTGGCCGACGTGTTCGCCGAATAACCGACACAACACACTACAACCGAGAATAGAGGAAGACGATAATGGCAGACCTGTTTGACAATCCCATGGGCCTGATGGGCTTCGAGTTCGTCGAGTTCGCCTCGCCCGTGCCGGGCTTGCTGGAAGACGTGTTCACCAAGCTGGGCTTCACCAAGGTGGCGACTCACCGCTCGAAAGACGTGTCGCTGTTTCGCCAGGGCGGCATCAACTTCATCGTCAACAACGAGCCAAAGAGCCACGCGGCATACTTCGCCGCCGAGCACGGCCCGTCGGCCTGCGGCATGGCCTTCCGCGTGCGCGACGCGCACCAGGCCTATGCGCGCGCGCTCGAACTGGGCGCGCATCCGGTCGAGATTCCGACCGGCCCGATGGAGCTGCGCCTGCCGGCGATCAAGGGCATCGGCGGCGCGCCGCTGTACCTGATCGACCGCTTCGACGAGGGCGGCACGATCGGCAAGTCGATCTATGACATCGACTTCGAATTCATCGACGGCGTCGAGCGCAACCCGAAAGGCCACGGCCTGTCGATCATCGACCACCTGACCCACAACGTGTACCGCGGCCGCATGACGTACTGGGCCGGCTTCTACGAGAAGCTGTTCAACTTCCGCGAGATCCGCTACTTCGACATCAGCGGCGAATACACCGGCCTGACCTCGAAGGCGATGACGGCGCCGGACGGCATGATCCGCATTCCGCTCAATGAAGAAGGCAAGGCGGGCGGCGGGCAGATCGAGGAATTCCTGATGCAGTTCAACGGCGAAGGCATCCAGCACATCGCGCTGCTGACCGACGACCTGATCCAGACCGTCGATGCGCTGCGCGCCGCCGGCGTGCCCTTGATGAGTGCGCCGCCGGAAACCTATTACGAGATGCTCGACGAGCGCATTCCCGGTCACGGCCAGGATGCGGCGGCGCTCAAGACGCGCGGGCTGCTGCTGGACGGCTCGGTCAAGGATGGCAACGCGCGGCTGCTGGTGCAGATTTTCGGCGAGGCGCAGCTGGGGCCGGTGTTCTTCGAGTTCATCCAGCGCAAGGGCGATGACGGCTTCGGTGAGGGCAACTTCAAGGCGCTGTTCCAGTCGATCGAGCGTGATCAGCTCAAGCGTGGCGCGATTCCCGGCGCGGCGAGCGCGGCGCCAGCGGCGGCTGAGGCCTGATTTTGCCGGATTTGCTATCCTGACGGTTTTTTTGCGCCAGTTGAACGCGGCGGCGGCGGAGCCGCCAACCCTACGTAGAGCGATAGGTAGCTCGTTCCCGCAATGCCAGAGTTGCGGTTGGTAAGGTTGGCGGCTGCGCCGCCAACGCGTTCCGCAACTCGATGAATTAAAGATGGTGCCGCCCTTATCGGCGATGCTTTCTGCACTTGCACGAGTTGCAGTTGGCGCGCACTGTTCAGGAGAGGTCATGCTGGCTGCTTTCGCGGTCTTGTTGTTGTTTCAATGCCTGGGCGAAGCGGTGGTTTTCGTTCTGCACCTGCCCATTCCCGGCCCGGTCGCCGGCATGCTGCTGCTGAGCGCAGCCCTGATCGCGCTGCCCAAGCTGCAGACGCTGGTCGAATCGGCCGCCAATACCCTGCTGTCGCACCTGTCCCTGCTGTTCGTGCCGGCCGGCGTCGGCATCATCGTCGCCGCCGCCAGCGGCAGCGGTCACTGGCTGGCGATGCTGGCCTCGGTTGCCGTCAGCACCATCCTGGCGCTCGCCGTGACCGGCCTGATCCTGCGTGGCATCGGCGGCGCCGACGAGGCCGAGCCAAAGGACGGCGATGCTTGACCTCAGTACCCTCGGTCCGGATTTCAGCCACTTCTGGGTTTATCTTTCCGCTTCACCACTCCTTGGTTTGACGATGACGCTGTGCGCCTACCTGGCCGCGCAGTGGATCTTTGTCCGCTGCAAGGGTTCGCCGCTGGCCAATCCGGTGGCGATCTCGATCGTGCTGATCGGCGCCGTGCTGTGGCTGTCCGGCATGTCGTACCAGCGCTATTTCGCCGGCGCCCAGTTCGTGCACTTCCTGCTGGGCCCGGCCACAGTAGCGCTGGCGGTGCCGCTGGTGCGCCAGTTGCCGCGCCTGCGCCGCTCCTGGCTAGCGCTGACGCTGGCGCTGCTGGCCGGTTGCGTGACGGCGATCGTGTCGGCGGTGGCAATTGCCGTGTGGCTGGGCGCGACACCCCAGCTGGCCGCGACGCTGGGGCCGAAGTCGGCAACTTCGCCGATCGCGATGGCGGTCTCCGAGCGCTTGGGCGGCATTCCTGCACTGACGGCGGCGTTGGTGATCGGCACCGGCATCTTCGGCGCCATCGTGTCGCGCTGGGTGTTCGAACTGCTGCGCATCCGCCCCGACGCCGCGCGCGGCTTCGCCCTTGGCCTGGCCGCGCACGGCGTCGGCACCGCCCGTGCCTTCCAGCTCAGCCCGGAAATGGGCGCTTTCGCCGGCCTGGCGATGGGCCTGAACGGCGCGCTGACGGCGCTGTTGGCGCCGTGGCTGGTACCGCTGGTGGTCGCGTGGACTGCGTGACGCCATAAATTGTGCGCTGCGACATAAAACAGCAGCTCCGGTTAGGCTAGTCCCATCTACCGGAAGGAGTTGACTGTGACCACGTTCAAGACGATCAGCCTTGCCCTGCAGGGCGGGGGAACCTACGGCGCCTTCGGCTGGGGCGTGCTCGACCGGCTGCTGCAGCAGGACGATCTGGTGCTCGACGCGCTGAGCGGCTCGAGCGCCGGCGCCATCAATGCGGTGGTGGTGGCTGACGGCTACGCCCGCGGCGGCGGACGCGAAGGCGCGCGCAAGGCGCTGGACAAGTTCTGGCGTGCGCTCGGCAGCACCGCCACCGTGAGCCCGCTGCAACGCACGCCGCTCGACCGCATGGCCCCGACCTTCACTATGGAATTCTCGCCGGTCTACCACCTGCTGGAGTTGGCCGGCGCGCTGGCCGGGCCGGTGCGCGAAGGGCCGCTGACGCTCAATCCGCTGCGCCACTTCCTGTCTGCCACCATCGACTTCGAGCGGGTGCGCGATTGCGACGAGCTGCAGGTGTTCGTCGCCGCCACCAATGTCCGCACCGGCAACGGCAAGCTGTTCCGGCGCGACGAGATGGACGTGCAGCGCCTGGTTGCCTCGGCCTGTTTGCCGACCGTGTTCGCGGCGGTCGAGGTCGAGGGCGAGATGTACTGGGACGGCAGCTACGTCGCCAATCCGCCGCTGGCGCCGCTGCTGGAACACTCGGCGGCGGGCGACCTGATCATCGTCCAGAACAACCCGATCGCGCGCAGCGACATGCCGCGTACGATGGCCGACATCGCCAACCGGGCCAACGAGATCGCTTTCAACATCAGTTTCGTGCGCGAGGTGAGCGCGCTGCAGTACCTGAACGGGGTGCCGGAAGAGAGCCGCGGGGCGGGGATGATGCCGAACACGATGCGGCTGCACCTGATCAGCGGTAGTGAGCAGCTGGCGGATCACGGGATTTCGGCCAAGTTCAATGCGGAGATGGGATTCCTGCAGATGCTGCACGACCAGGGGTTCGCGGCGGCGGATCGCTGGCTGAAGGAGCAGGGCGGGAAGGTCGGGGTGAAGTCGACGCTGGATATTCAGCCGGTGTTTTTTGCGGATCAGATGTGATGTCACTTGACCAGGTTCTTCGCCGGTCTCAAATTGTTAGCACCACTATCCATAAGACCGTCGTTCCCGCGCAGGCGGGAACCTAGGTTATTTGCATATCTTCCACACATAAGCTGGTGGCTGCGCAACGAACCTGGGTTTCCGCCTGCGCCGGAACGACGGTTTTGAGGGTGGGTGACTGTCGTGCGAGTGACGTTACACCGACGCCGGCTTCGACTTCCACGTCTCCTTCTTCGGCACCAGCGCAAACGCCGCCAGCAACGCACCGGCTGCACCTACCACCATCGCAGCGGTGCTGCCCGAGAACCCCACCACGTGTTCCTTGGCCACCTTGCCGGCCTTCGGTCCCAGCAGCTGCAGGCGGCGCACGTTCATGTCGGCGCCCAGTTCGGACAGGCGCTGCTTGCCCAGGATCGCCTCGGCCTGCGGCAGCAGCTTGGTTTCTTCGTCGGCCACGTGGTGGATCACGTCGCGCATCAGTTCCATCACCAGGTCGTCATGGCGCGGATCGGCGCCGCTGGTACGGCGCAGTTCGGCAATCAGGCGGCGCATTTCATCGTGCTCGGGCTCGGCTTCATGGATGAACGGCTCTTTGGAATCTTCCCGGCGCATCACCGGATAGAAAACTTCTTCCTCCAGCGTGGCGTGGATTTCGAGTGCGTCGCAGATGGTGTCGGCCAGCGCCTTCTTGACGCGTGGGCTCTTGTCTTTCGAGTACTGGTGGAAGGTGACCATCACGTGCGAGTGATCGAAACGGATCATGTCGGTAATGGTTGGGCTCAGTTGTTTCAAGTTAAACATGGTAATACCCCCGTTCGTGGTTGTTTGACCAACATGGTAGTGCGCGGTGGCTCGGCTTTACTGTAGGACGCCGTGCCGGGCGGCTGTCAGCGGTGAGCGTCCTGTGCCGCGTGTCTGGGATGGCACTTCCAATAAAAGGGATATTGCCATTTTAAATTGTTAACTTGGCATAACAGATTGTCACTTTAGTCCTACAAGCGCACGGGGAACCTCCTGATAACTCGTCTGTGCCGGACCTGCGAACATGGACCCATCGAGCTGCCGTTCCCGGCGGTAGCTTCCTCGCAGGGAGTGCACGCTAGACGCGTGCCGCCTGGAAAACCAACTCAATCGGAGAACTCTGTCATGTTTGCACACAACAAGCGGTTGCAATACACAGTACGTGTCGCCGGCCCCAATCCGGGTCTAGCCAATTTGATGCTGGAACAGTTCGGCGGGCCACAAGGCGAACTCGCCGCCGCCATGCGTTACTTCACCCAGGCCGTCTCGGAAGACGATCCAGGCCGCAAGGACATGCTGTTCGACATCGCGACCGAAGAGCTGAGCCACCTGGAAGTCATCGGTCACATCATCGCCATGTTGAACAAGGGCGCCAAGGGCCGCCTGGCCGAGGCGGTGGACAGCGAAGCCGAAATGTACAAGTCGCTTACCGGCGCCGGTAACGACAGCCACATCACGCAAGTGCTGTACGGCGGCGGCACTCCGCTGATCAACTCGGCCGGCGTGCCATGGACCGCAGCCTACATCGACTCGATCACTGAGCCGAGCGCCGACCTGCGCTCGAACATCGCCGCCGAGGCGCGCGCCAAGATCGTCTATGAGCGCCTGATTGCGCTGACCGACGACCCGGGCGTGAAAGAAGCGCTGGGCTTCCTGATGACGCGCGAAGTGGCGCACCAAAAGTCGTTCGAGAAAGCGCTGTACTCGATGGAGCCGAACTTCCCACCAGGCAAAATGCCAGTGGATCCGCGCTTCGCCAGCGTCTACTTCAACATGTCGCAGGGTCCGGGCGAGATGCGCGGCCCATGGAACCAGGGTGGCGACTGGGACTTCGTGAGCGACCGCGAGAAGCAGATGGCGGTCGACGGCGGCTCGGGCGAGGCCGAAGTGGCCCTGCCGGACGACGACATCGACGTGCTCAAGCAGATGGCGATGCGCACCATGTCGGATCCGAACGCCAGCCCGCGCACCGGCGCCGAATTGGGCATGATGCAATCGGCAACTGGTGGTACGATGGGTGCTTCCAGCGGCAATGCGATGGGCAGCGCCAATGTCGGGTCGAAGGGCGGTCCGCTCGACGATACCGGCCTGGGCAACCCGATGGGCAGCGGCAAGCCGTTCAAGTAATGGTCCGCTGAACCGATAGCGGTTCACACCGTGGCTGCGGCCACGTTGCCGCGCCGAAGGCGCCGTCATCTTGGCGGCCCCGGCGCGGCGTTCGCACAGGGATTTGCATGAATTTTCGTACAGATAAAGCCGATGAACCGCGTATGGTTCCAGATGGCACCTCGCGCTTCGCCCCGAGCTGGCTGACCCCGCGCCGCGCACTCGGTTTCGGCATCTGCGCCGTCGGATTCCTGGTCCTGCTCGGCAGCATGGTCGAGCAACTCATGAACGCCAGTCCCAAGATGATGGCCGCCCTGATGGGTGGCGGCACGGCGGCGGCGGCCACCGCGCTGGGTACCTTGCCGGTCTTGTTCGCACAGAATTTCACGAAACGCACCTACGACTGCTTCCTCGGCTTCGGCGCCGGGGTCATGCTCGGCGCCACTGCCTTCTCGCTGGTGATCCCGGCCCTGGCTGCGGCCAAGGCGTCCGGCGCCGGCAACTGGGAGGCGAGCCTGATGGCGGGCGCCGGCATTATGGCCGGCGCCGGCGCCATCCTGCTGCTCGGTCGCGCGGTGCGCACCGAGGGCATCCTCACCTCCGAAGAAGAAAACAAATCGCTGCGCCGCGCCTGGCTGTTCGTGTGGGCGGTGGCGCTGCACAACCTGCCGGAAGGCCTGGCCATCGGCGTCGCCTACGCCGGCATCGACATCGAAAAGGCGACCTCGCTTGCTACCGGCGTGTCGATCCAGGACGTGCCGGAAGGCCTGGTGGTGGCGCTGGCCCTGCACACGGTCGGCTACAGCCGCCTGACCTCGGTCGGCATGGGCGTGATGTCGGGCCTGATCGAGCCTATCGCGGCCGTGTTCGGCGTGGCGCTGATCGGCATCTCGGCCGGGATGCTGCCGTTCGCCCTGGCCGCCGCCGCCGGCGCCATGCTGCTGGTGATCGTGCACGACGTGATTCCCGAGTCGCAGCAGGCGGGTAATGGCACCCAGGCCAGCATCGCGCTGGTGGCCGGGTTCATCCTGATGACGGTGCTGGATACTGCACTCTCCTGAACCGGGAGGCGGGACTGAATGAACGAACGGCGCCGCAGGGCGCCGTTTTCATTGGTGCGCCGAGCGCGCACCGGCATGGAACGCGTCGCTAGTGAATTCATTGTCCAGGAAGGCGGCCTCGCTGCCGCTGCTGGAAGGGCGCCAGTTCTTCAGACGTAGGGTGGACGGCTCGGCCATCCGCGCGTCCAAATCAACTACGCGATGTGGCAGCGCATGGCAGCGCGTGGCAGTGCACGGTCAGCGGGCCGCGTCCGGTGACGGCATCGGCCGTCTGGCCGGCGCGGTCGCGCATGACCAGGATGCAGTCGAGCTCGCCTGAAATGCCGCGTTTGCGCGCCGCGCCACCGCGCTTGCGTGC